>Ga0131853_10013194_pt1 | contig 15144 bp, 14 predicted proteins | sample TergutLab28metaG_FD_92764 | JGI IMG/M metagenome (GOLD analysis project Ga0131853, IMG submission 92764) | Labiotermes labralis P1 segment gut microbial communities from Petit-Saut dam, French Guiana - Lab288 P1 (version 2) (version 2) | ecosystem: Host-associated > Arthropoda: Insects >...
CAGGTCTGGTCGGTAGACTGTCCAGATTAAGAGTGCACACGGCAACCTCCATATACTAATGGTTCAATAATCACTTGAATGTACAAGTGAGTAGTCCTATTGTGGAGACGAGTGCAGGAGTACCGCTAATTTCTGAGGCCCTTCGCTGCTGCGAAGTGGTCACCCTGGCTGGTGTCGAAAGAGTCCCCCCGTTTTACAGGCTCCTTGCCTAGTTATACTAAATCTGCAACATATCTTACCGCACCCCTGCCATCGTCTCCTTACAAAGAGCACACAAAATATACTTGGGTTACACAACCCTCTGTTCCCGATATTGTAAGACGACCAAACAAACGTGCAGGAATGCATGCAGATGGTCAAGTGGGGAATGCAACTGGTGGCCAGTGAGCCACCACGAGCCCCTGGATACTACAGTATGGTAATAATCACACTTCTTAATACTGTGCATGCCACTGCACATGACCAATTCAAGTAATGAGGCCATACAATTCTTTGATCTTTCATGATTTGATATATGACACTCAGGACCTTGGCTGTGTATTTCAACATAAATCTCAGATGAAACCTTTGTGTGTTGACTCAGTTACATTGTATGGACATGGAAATGGTGTACAAGATACATAATGAGAAACAACTAAAAGGTTAATGAAACTATACTGCATCTCTTTAGAGACTATGGATCTAAACAAAGAACTGAGGGAAACCACAGCAACTGAAGTCTGATGTGGAGATGGTTGGGCTGGGACCACAGTATTGCACACTAAATGAAGTAGAGTCTTAAAATGAGTTCACTTCGTGGTAATTCAGTCATATAGCACCGACATAACATTTTGAATGTATATGGTGTCCCTGAGCACTCCAGCCTTATTGTGTACAAAGCCTGCATCCACCATGACATCCTGTGATGGCTGCCATCTTCAGGGACACCCCTGGTTGCAAATTAATGGCATCTGTCTATTTTTGACAAGCTGTGTTTGGTTTATCAATGATGCCATGTATCACATGAGACTGCAGTTCTATGCTATACTCTTCCCATGGAAGACAACTGAGGGTGTATGGCAACCAAGTGCTAAGGAGATTATTTGGGTCTAGGAGATATAAAAGGAAACAGATAACACTATGCCAGAGAAGTTTTACAGTTTACATCCTTCATGTAATATCCCTAGGAACATTAAGTAGCTTGAAATAAGTAACATTTCACATAACTTTTTTTTTTCAATATGATTGGTTGCTTTTGAGAAAATGTATGAATGCACAGGTGGAATTAATACCAAATTGTTATGGGAAGGAGACGGAGATCACAGCAATTATGGAAAAATAATAAAATGAATCTCTGAAAATGTGGTTGTGACAAACATGAACTGGTTTCATGATGGTGTCCAAACAGCAAGTCACGTAGTGGCAGTGATGAACACTGTTGTATTATATTGAAATTGCTTGACTATAATCTGTTGAGGGATGAGGCAAGATTTCTCAACTTGCTATGGAAGAGGAACAAGTGAGATCAATGACACATCAAAGTTAGATAAGCAAAGAACCGACAAATGTCTGTATTATAGACAGCTTCTATATTCAATATTAATTTCACAATTTTGATTGAAATATAAACAGTCTTTTATTCACTAAAATCCATGTTTAAAAGTAATAATATGTTAAGTGATTAAATAAAAGTGTTGAATTCTTCTCTTATATGAGGGTGAGTCAAATGAAAACCTTAAATACTGTAATATAACTGTGTGTTAATTTTTAAGGTTTTCAGTTGATTCTCCTTTGTATAATCAAAATTTATGGTACACATATCATGTTCCAGGTACAACCTAAATACTGCGTTACTCACAATTTCATGCTTAATCCAAAACACCATACCCCACACCATTCATATGGTAACTAGTGAACCAATTTATCCAGTTTCAGATTGTAATCTCCTATGGTGCAACACTGTAGACAGATCACAATCTAAATTTTCATTGGTGTGGAAACCTCAAATTTCATGTAACATATCCAAGCTCAGCTTTTCTGTTTCTCGAAGAATTTTTTCTTTCCAACAGGATCTGGAATAATCTGGAAAAAGAGAAAAAAATCAATGACAAATGTGAATGTTTTCACAATGACTGACTAACTCTAATGAAGGACAACAGAGGACGGCTATTATTGTCTGCAACATGTGGCATGCTGCATACCGTACTTACCCACAACATTTCAGGAAAACATAGAATTATATTCATATTAGCTAAGTTTTTATGCTGGTGTTAAAGAGAATGGAAAAGTTTGAGATGCAAGGGTCACTGCAATGCACATCCTAACGCATTCTACTCTCTCTACCCCACTATGTTGGTTTTTGTGAGACTGTTCTAGAATTAAATGAGCAAGACACTTAAAATATTACAGTATTATTGTAGTAAAAAGTTACAAACATGTCATGACGTTAACTAGTCAGCGCCAAAACTTTCACACTAAAAGAAGATTTTTTTCCATGATCTCCCAGAGGATATCATCATCTGTTCCATTCCACAACCTTTTTTCCAGAGGACATTATCATTTGCTCCATTCACACTGTTTTATATACAGCATGTTTAAACTCCCTGAAAATGGGTTTTAGTGAAACATCATTGCAAGCAGTCTTATTACACTGCCCAAACAGTACCTCTTGTGGTGTTATGTTTCCCGCTGATGTTAGCACACAGTCCTCACACAGCAACCCTTGCCCATACAAGTGACATGGTCAGTCTCTGCATGGTTTAACTGTCACATCAGAAATATGCAGTTGACAGGACATGCCTCCCAGTATTCCCTTTCTTTGGTAAGTTACCCTCAAGAGCATCTAAAACCAGCATTCTTCTTTCTTTCAACAAGCACCTCGTTTTGTGACCCAAGAGCTCTCAGCTGCCATTTGACCATAAATTTTTCTTGTTATCCACCCCTTCTGATTATATTTAAATATAATTCCACTAGGAAGTCTATCATGAGATCCTTATTCTTTCAAATAACAAATGGTGTCTATTCCCTACCATCAGCCAGACCTGAAAGTGTCACAATTATTTTCAGTTTTCTGTGTTCTGTTCTCTTGACAAGTACTGATGTTGACCCTTCAGCACAGACTGGGGTATGTCAGCATATGACCTAGACAGGCAGTGTACATATAAATGTAACACTGAGGAGCATTCGCATAACCATTGTTGCCATGGAAAAGCAGTAAGAGTAAACGTACCCTGAGCATGTGTCTGTAGCCTTAGTTACCCAGCATGCAAAGTGCATATGTGTTTTGATTTGCTCCACAACTTTTGTCTGTTACATTCTCATTCTGAGATGAATTCACTGAGATATTATTATCATATATGTACACAGGTCTTCATGTAAAGTGCCTGTTATTCTTGTCTAATTGTAATCAAACCGAATTTTCTCAACAGATTTTTGAAAAATATTTAAATATCAAATTTTATGAAAATCTGCCCAGTGGGAGCTGAGCTGTTCCTCGTGGACAGACGGATATGATGATGCTAATAGTTAGTTTTTGCAATTGTGTGAACATGCCTAACAATGATTCTGGGTTCAAATGTGTCATACATTTGTCCAAAGTGGTAACCACGGCCAGTGTACAGTCTAAAGTGATTATTTTGGTGAGGGAACGTAACATATGTTTTTATTATAATATGTATCATTGGTAAAATCCAATAAGACAGTATCCTAATATGCAAGGGTTGGTCAGAAAATAAGTCTATGTATCATACAATTTTATAAATCAACAGTCTTCAATTATTGTGTTTATACCACACGAATTCATCGCACTCTTTTCATCGGTTACCAAGGTTGACAGAGAATCTTGGTGGACAGAAATTTTATGACAATACGGTGAACTGGGAACAGTTGTAACACGATAACTGATAACAAAGAAAATGGGCTTATATCAATGGAACAGAAGACTCATTCCACAATATGGAAAAATGCCTCAATTTTGGCTGGGATTATGTGTAACAGTAGTGATGGCAGTACAATTGAATGTGAACTGTTCTAATGACAGGTGGAAATAAAGTATCCAAAATACATGCATTGTAGAGTTATTTTATGACTGACCTTCACAGTTGTTACACAATATATAAGGTGTGAGGCTTTTAGTTGCATATATTGGTGTTACCGTTTCTTGTCCTGGCTTCCAGCCTGCTGGGCACACCTCCCCATGCTCATCAGTGTATTGGAAAGCCTGGACTAACCGTAGTGTTTCATCTACACTGCGACCAACAGGCAAATCATTCATCGTAATCTGACGCAATATCCCTCGCCCATCAATAATGAAAAGGCCCCTGTCAACAAATTTCAATAAGTCTGATTATAACAGTGTAAGACGCAATGGGCAATTCACAGAATGCAACAAACAGACCAGTCATGGATAGCGTAGCTGTTCATGACAAAAATGACATTTATCTTCATCACCAACAAATAACAAAAAGACAACAAATCCTCACTCACAAATAGAGCAGATCTTGCGTTCATAATCAGTTATTTCCAGGGTGTGAATTACTCCATTTCTTTACATAGTTTAACAAAACTGTTTTAGTGTATAATGCAACCTGACAATCCTTGCTGTTCAATGTTTCTTAATTCCCACAACCACACCCCCTTGTTTTGTGTGGGTGTAGAACTGTGGTCTTAATATATACAGAACTATGGTATTGCCTACTGTTTTGTATGGGTGTGAAACATGGTTGCTCACATTGAGGACGAACGTATGCCGAATGTGTTTGAGAATAGGGTGCTAAGAAGAATATTTGGGCCTAAGAGGGATGTGGGAACAGGGTAATGGAGAAAACTACACAATGAGGAGTTTAATGATCAGCACTCCTCACCCAACATCGCTCGGGTGATCAAACCGAGAAGAATGAGGTGGATGGGGCATGTAGCATGTATGGGGGATAGTAGAGGTTTATACAGGGTTTGGTGGGGAAACCTGAGAGAAAGAGACCACTTGGAAGACCCAGGCATAGATTGAAGTATAATATTAAGATGGATCTTAAGGAAGTGGAATGTGAGGGCAAGGACTGGATTGATGTGGCTCAGGACAGGGACAAGTGGCAGGCACTTGTGAACGTGCTACTGAACCTTTGGGTTCCATAAAAACTGGGGAATTTCTTGACTGGGTAGGAACTGGTTAGCTTCTCATTGCAAGTTAATAAGTAGAACTGTTGTCTCTTGCACTGAGGGATGAACAAAAGGTGAGGACATTTGAGAATTGGGTGGTGAGTATATTTGTGCATAAGAGGGACAAGGTAGCAGGCAAGTGGTAGTGATCAAATCAAGAATTAGATGGGTGATGCATGTGGCACATACAGGGGAGAGGAGTGGCATATAAGGGGTTTTGGTGGGGACACCTTAGGGAAAGAGATAACTTGGAAAACCTAGGTGTAGATGGGAGGATAATATTAAAATGGATCTTCAAGAAGTGGGATGGATGGACATGGACTGGACTGATCTGGCTCAGGATAGGGATAAATGGCAGGCTCTTGTGAATGTGGTAATGAACATTAGGGTTCCATGGAATGAGGGGAATTTCTTTACTAGCTGAGGACCTGTTATCTTCGCAAGAAGGCTTCTGTTCCATGGAGTTAGTTTTACTTTACTTTAAAATCCAGTGTTTTAAGGACATGTGGAAATAGTTTTTTGCAAGCACAAAACCAATGTAGCTGACACATGCACTGGATCTTCAGAAATATCTTCCTCTACACTCCTAACACTGCAACCTTTATGGGTGATACTTGCTAATACATTCATGTGCACAGTTCATCCAAAGACTTATTATAAAACAAATGAAAAATTGCATTTGTGGTTTACATAAATGTTGCATCACTCCAGTTGTGTTTGGATGGGTGCTGACTACAGATCTGTCCTATTCAATTACTATACCCGAATATGGAACTGCTTTTTTGTGTTATATTTTCACACTGTAAGACTTACAAAGTATATTTTCCTGTCCAAGTTCTAATCATCTGACAGCAGTTAGATATACAGTAACTACCCCAGTCCTGTAAGTTATTTACTGACAGATGATATTACAGATGTAGCTTTACGTTGTGGTCTGTTTTGTGTTGTGTGTGGTTAGTTACTGGATTCTCACTGTGGAGGCCTGAGTCAAATCCCAGGGCAACCAATATGGAATTTGTGGTGGACACAATGGCACTGCCACAGGTTTCTCCTGAAGCACCATGATTTTCCTTTATCATCATCCCATTACAGCTCCATATTCATTTGTCATCTGGGGCTGATACAGTAGGCTCATTCATAGGTACAGTACTGAGTGACACAGTTTCACCCCACCCCACGAATAAAATAATAAACACCTACTACCACCATATTCAGGGTAGTAGACAGGAATAGCAGGTTCCTTTAAAATGTCAGTAACCACACAAAAATACATGGTGTGACAACTCAGAAGACCACAACCTAATTTAATATTTCAGAAACAAGGAAACCTCAAATCTCATAGAACTGTAGATGTTAATGAAATTTGTGTTGTTACAAATTAGACTGTCAAAATGTAAACACTATAATGTTTTAATTTACAAAATTCTTACATGGGCTTCATTGGCTCATCATATTTAAACATTATAGTGTGTGCATTTTGTTGGTCTAATTTGTGACAAATATATCACAATGCACTTTTTGAAAAACACACAGATCTATATTTTAGCTTTTGTGTTAACTTTTCTGTATGATGAACACTTTCTAAGAAAACTGGCACAACCAACATTAATATCACTTGACAAGTATAAGTTTAGCTCCTGATACAAAATTTAATCAGATTCCATTCAGTACTTTCAAAGATGAAATGTGTAGATGGATATACAAAATTTTACGTATACAGTTATATGCCTGGCTAAAGACTTCATAAACATTAAGGTACAAGAATTTCATTTGGTTGATATATTTTAATAACTTGTAACTGCAATGCATTAAAACTATATTAATTCAGAGACATATATCACAAAGACTGTAGAGTGAAATAATAACCACATATGAGCTTGAAAGCTATCAGTTAGTAAAAACTGATAGGCCTCAATTAGCAGCCATGATTTCTGAAGCAAGACAAACTATATCAGTTTATTATCTGAGTTATTTTGATTTCTTTTTATCTAGCTACTCACAAGATAAGTAACCATTCAATAGTGTGTTTATCTTTATGCATTATAAAATTTAATTTTTTTTCCCCACATCTTTTCAGCCATGTCTGAAATGAAATGTAAGACAGTCAGGAAGTTTCAAGCCATATGGTAAGAAAAGTCTGGAAGTGTTGAACAGTCAGGAGCAAGCTGTGTATGCTCTTTGCAATGAAAGCATAAATGATCTCACTTTAATTGTGGAACAAAATTCCAGGAAGCACGCTGCTGCACTGAGTAAACTCAGTATTGAAGAAAATTCAGAAGATACAAAAAGATGTTTACTGAAATAGGAAAAGCAAAGAGGAAGTTTGCAGAAATGTGTAAGTCATGGTCAGCATTCAACAGGAGCAAGGTTTGCTGCACCTCTGTGTATGTGCACATTAGGAAAGCCTCTTACTAGTGAAGAGTCACTGAAGAAAACTTATGTGGTCGTTGTGAGGAACTTCTGATGATTTTAAAAACAAAAAAGATATACTGAATAGAATTAAAGAAATGTCTTTTTCCACCCAATCTATTCAGCATTAAAGTCAATATGTCCAAAAATACTGAAAAAGAAGTGAAAAAAGACTTGATGTCCAGTGATGTAATTAGTATCACTGTTGATCAAAGCACTGACCTAAGTAATATTGCTCGACTTGCATGGTTACTCATTATGATCAAGCAGATTCTCAACACATTCATAAGAGTTGTTCCTATTAACTGAGCCCATGCGGTCGCTAACCCCCGTAGGGGTGAAGGCGCTAGCTGGAAATAACGGGGGCTCGGCACTATGTACTTCTCTGCTGGCTGTCTGGGTGGTCGGGTCCCGCCACAGGGAAGACGAACAAGGGAACACAGAACTATTACCTGGACAACGGGCACCACACACGAAAAATCGTACAAAGTGATCTAGGTATATTTCTAACACTATAGTCTCTGCACAATAAGGAACAATGATGTACAACCTTAGAATTAACAAATAAGTACAAATAACATTATTACAAAAAAACCTAGATCTCTCGGTCTCTAGGCGCGCAGGCTGCGCACTCCAAAAAAGTTCAACTCTAACAATAACTGTCTTGGGGGTGACTAGCCCGTCCCCCTTCTCTCTCTCTCTCTCTCGTTATGACGCACAAAAGGCATATACAGAAACACTCAACAATTACAATATATTCGGGTCCCTCTCTCTCTCGTTACGACGTACAAAATGCATGTACAGAAACACTCAACAATGACAATATGTTTCGGGCCTTTCTCTCTCTCGTTATGATGTACAAAATGTATGTACCTAAACACTTAACACAGACAATATGTTTCGGGCCTTTCTCTCTCTTGTTATGACGTACAAAATGTATGTACCTAAACACTTAACACAGACAATATGTTTCGGGCCTTTCTCTCTCTTGTTATGACGTACAAAATGTATGTACCTAAACACTTAACACAGACAATATGTTTCCGGCCTCTCTCTCGTTATGACATACAAAATGTATGTACCTAAACACTTAACACAGACAATATGTTTCCGGCCTTTCTCTCTCTTGTTATGATGTACAAAATTTATGTACCCAAACACTTAACACAGACAATATGTTCGGGCCTTTCTCTCTCTCTCGCTACGACGTACAAAATTCATGTACAGAAACACTTGACACTGACAGTAACTTAGCGAGGGCTCGTAGTCCCTTTTGCGTAGCGTATGCTGCACTGCCTGAGCATACACCAGCTCGGCTCCTCCACCAAGCGAGCTTTCTCGCTCAATGTTACGCAAACTCTGACTAACACGTGGTCCACTTAACAGTAGTTACTCTGTCACAACAGGCGCTTATTCACCAGCCTGGTCACAAGTCATTCTCCTTATTACAACAACAGATCAAAAGCTTAGTACAGGAAACTACGCTCTGACACACATGGACACATGATGAAGGTATGCGACTCTGAGGGCTTGCCTCTGGCCCACAGGGCTGACGTTTAGTATGAACTACCCAAAAGATCCACATGTCTTTACCAGGAAAACAAAATCCAAAATGGGAATTTAACTCACGCTCATACCAACTGTCGGCCCCGCTGCCAACACGTATGCCTCGGCGCTTTGAAACCTCCTCAGCTAAATGTCCGGCCAATCCTCGAAACATTCCAGTCGCTGGCACCGTGTTTCCGAAGTGAAGAGCAGAGAGCAAGTCCTTTTTCTGTGGGGGGTCAGTTATTTCCCCAACCGTCTTACCGATGTAACCGCCCCTAGTCCTTTTGCTCGCCCACGGCACCCAATCATCGGACAACAGCCCAAGGATGGGAATGACAGGACTCGAAGTCCGCACAGTAAAGCTTCCGCATGGTAACGACCTTTGAGACGCCCTATGGGCATGGCTCATAACATCAGTGCTAGATACTACCACATGATGTGACATTTAATACAAATTACTGGAACTCATGAATTTTGGTGAAGGAAGAAAATTTGATTTAAAGAAAACTTTTCTGTAATGATGGATGGTGCTACAACCATGTTAGGAACAAATGTTGGCTTTACAGAGTTACTATGAATTGAAACTGGTCATCTTATTTTATGTGTTAAAGAATCTGCCAGACAGATATATGAAATTGAGTGTTGTGATGAATATCACAAATATATTTATAGCACATTCAGCATTAAACATACAGGATGGTTGAAAGTTTTTCAGAAAAAGTGAATCCAAATATGGTGACCTGTTGCCGCATTCTGAAGTTTGCTGGACAAGTAAGGGTAAAATCTTAAGTAGATTTATTGCTTGTATAGATGAAATTCAGATTTTTTGACCGAAATTGGAGAAACTTTTCTACCGCTCAATAATGAAACCTGACAGATACAACTGTGGCTGTTAACCATTATTACAGATCATTTTAATTCCTTCAGTTTACATCTGTAAAGAAATTATATCATTTTGGGAAACTGCAAAGAATGGGAATTTTCTTGTAGAAAAATTACTTTATTTGAAGATATTGCAGCTTGAAAGTTAGGTACTCCCCAAGGACAACAAGTGCGTGTTACAGCGAGAAGCTAATTCAATATTTAGGTATGGATTTTTGGACCAAATATGGTCCAAATATCCATGCCTAAATCTTGAATTACCCACTCAAGCAGTTGTTTGAATACTACATTAAGCTGGATGTCCATCAGCTGCCCATTCATCTTCACTCTCTCAGCAGGTTGTTCTGGGTACAAAACATCATACTGTTTTTTTGAGACTTCATGTCAGAAGTGGACTTCTTGACTTACCATTGAGCAGAAGCCAGACAGGAAAAGACACAAATGAAGGCATTAAACCAAATAAAGTGCTCACTTTTGCAGAATGTAATAAGGCAACTTCTGGCACAATACCTCAAAGCATGGCCCAAATCTTCTAGGAAGACACCATAATCTTGAGATATTTTGCGTGTCAAATCTGATAGAAGTGGGATTGTTAGCTTTCCCAGACCACCATCAATCCTTGGTGTGTTTGTCCATGCATGATGAGTGAAGTGTGAATCAACAGAGCAAGCTACAACTTCTGTATCGATTTTTCGGAATTCTTCAATGCGATCATTGAATGCAAGGATTTCAGTAGGGCATACAAATGTGCTGCAACAATAGAAAACAAATATAAAATGTACTCGTTATTGATTTTTTGGTTCTGAAGAAATACACACTGTGGTCTAAAAGCTTCTTTGGATGTATTTAAACATACCACCATTTTAATTTCAGGTATCAAGTTATACGATCCACAGATTATCATCTTGGTTGTCACTTTCTTAAAATATTACCACACTGTAAGTTAAAACATTTAGAAGAAAGCTTAACAATGAATTACTCCAGTTTTGTCTCCTCCTCAAGCATAACCACCATGTTGGAATTGTTGATGACAAGAAACTGTAAAATACTGAAGCAGGGAAGTTTCAAATGGCTTAATGTTCATAAGGATTTTAATGAAAATTGATCATTTAGAGGCTATAATACTGATACAACTGCATATGGGGATGGACAGATACATGTTGCTTTCTGAGTAAAATCCAAAAAGCCTAAAATGGAGTGAGCTGTGTTAATGCCCTTATGTCACGAATATGATGAACAGATGTAGACACAGAAAAGCAATACTTACAAATCCAGAGGATAGAAAAGTAATACCAGGTATTTTCCTCTGTAATCTGAGAGTTTTAGCTGTTTAAATTCTCCATGAATTACTGCACTGCCTTCCCATTCAGGAGCTGGCTTTGAAACTGAAAGAAACATACATGCCATTGTTTCAAAAATGCACTCAGTATTGGAACCAACATAACTGTACCTGGTGATGAAATAAGAGATGTAGCTATTAAATAGCGAGACTAGATTTAAAAAAAGCACTTATTAGTAAAGTTATTGTATCTGCATGTTAGTCCCTTCAAAATAATTTCCAGAGAAAACTCACTGCTGTGTAAGAGTCTTTCATGCCTCAAAGCATCCCCCTAAGTCATTCTGTGAGAGTACTTGAAGTGCTATAAGTAACTTTGCCATTTTCTCACGTGTGTCCTCAGCTGACCGGCGACAGGTTCTTCTATGTGAACTTTTCAATTCAGGGGTAAGAAGAAAGTAGCATGCAGCAAGATCTGGCATGAGTATGGAACAGGTTTCAGTGTCGGTATTTGTTTTTCAGCTAAAAACTGGTAGACCAAAATTGCCTTGTGCACTGTCTTAGTGCCAAACCATATTCAAATTTGTTGGTAAAATCTTTGCTCACCACTTCTTCGTCCATATTCAAATCCTCTGCTAGCATTCTGATGTCGACATGAAGACATTTTTCCCACAAGAGTCCTCACCTTTCCCACATTTTCATCACAGTATATGGGACAGTCAGGTCATTGTCTTCCACATGCTCACTTCTTTCCGAAAACCTTGCGCCACTCGAACACCCTACCTCCACATCTCACATAACAAACTGAATGTTCTGCTGTGGCAGATGATGAATGGAGTGATCGGAACTATACTGTCATGTAGTATGACTATTACGTAGTATGGTTCCGATAAATACAGTTGTGTTGACTGATCACCTGTTGTTTTAGTTATTTCTCGGATACAACGGGATGAGCTCCAATACAGTATACTAAAGCTGCACAATTAGCCGGTAGTATATTATACATTGTTACTTACTGACTGCTTTTGTCCATGTTAGTTTATGATCTATAAATTTTGGTGATCCTTGCGGGTATACGGAACCTCCTGCAAAAGAGTGGCACGATTCCTCTTGAAAGTAACCATTAATTTCACTTAAACATAGTGCCCACACGACGGATAATACACATCTCAGTGGAGACATGTTGCGATCAACGTAGCACGTCTGCAATTGTTTACTTATGCTACGTGGTGTTCTACACACAGATAAGTATCAAACGGCGGACCAGTGGTTACTTATGGTTCATAGTCATAATCAAAAAATACCATTGTAGCCAACATACCTCCTGTTGAGTCTCTATACGATGGAATCGTAAGGTATAATTGTTTATCTTGGTAGCATTGACAAATATTTCAATTTGCAGGAAGTATAGTCGAGAACGTCAAGAATTGAGGAAGAGCAGAAGAAATAAGCATGCCGAGTGAAGGAAGTCAGTTATTGCACTGTTATAATCGTGGATGTGGGCAGAAATTTGATCCAAACGAAAACAGGGAAGGTAATAGGGACATTTTAAAACAAATTATATGTTTAATATGAAGGTGCCCAGGGGCTGTGGAAAGTTCTAGAATCCACGTTAGTGTTGCATATCTTTACAGGTCTGGATTACTTGTATGGGTGTTTCATATTGCTACAAATCTAGTTGATGTCTCATATTTTGATAACTGAACAACAGAAATGAAGGTAATTCCTGTCTCGGAAATACAATTTAAAGATATGATGAATCTCTTAAGTCAAAAATTTAACAGGATGTGATGGAATATCCAATAGAATTTTAAAATGCTGTGTAAACTATATAAGTAAACCTTTAACTCACATATGTAATTGTTCACTAACGCTTTCCGGAAAGGTGAAAATTTTCAATTGTATGGCCCATTCATACAAAGGGAGAAACAACTGAAATAAATACAGACCAGTATCATTACTAATAGTCTTGTCAAAAGATGTAGAGAAAATAGTGCTCAAGAGATTGGATCAACATTTAGAATCAATATTCTGGCAGTTGAGCAATTTGATTTTAGGGAAGTAAATATTCAAAGCACAGATTTCACCCTAACCGATAATATACATCTCACTGAATCAGTGACATCTTGTGTGACCTGACCAAAGTGTTTGATTGCATCAACCATGCTTTCCTTTTGAATAAACTACATTTTTATGGAATATGAGGAATATGCCACAGTTGGTTCAAGTCCTACCTTACAAACAAAAAGCAAAGGGTCAGTATGTTATCACAAGTTCTAAAAGAGGAAAATTCTTCAAGTTGGGAAACTGTAACTAGTTGAGTCCCACAGGACTCAATTCTGGGACCTCTAGTATTAATTATTTATATAAATGACGTTACACATGAAATATTCCATGCAACATTGCGGATGTAGTGTGTGGGTCACAGTGCTGTGCTTCAAAACTTTTGAATTACTCAATGTCAAGTGAACTCCCGGAATGTGCAAAGTGTGCAGCACTTGAATTTCAACTCGAACAAGTATGTGAAGAATTAAGCTCCGTCCAACTAATTATCCAGTTGCTAAACAAAGAGCGTGTTCAAGGTACGACTGTGGCAACACCAATCCAAATGGCGGAATCAAGATGGGAAATGGATAAAGATTGGGAAGTAATGACCCAAAGAGGGGCTAAAAAAAGGGCAGAAGGTAATATTAATCTAAGGAAAACGGAAGTACTAAGCTTAAAGGGACAAACAGTAGTGACTGCAAACCGCTATGCAGCCCTAGAGGCTGATAGTCGTTTGCTTTGTAAAGACGATGGTTTGGAAACTATATATGAGGAAACAATATGCACTCTACAAAAAGACCAGGCAGAAATAATGAAGTGTACTACGCAGAATTATACAATTACCAGTACCTCCAAAAAAAAACGTGGTGTAGAAAGCAAGATAGAACATAACCTACAAAAGTCTGGTCCATCAACTATCACACACAAAAAAAAAGAAACTTACAGCATTCCAACGGTATTAAATGGGCGATTATCAAGTGAGGGTATACCATATCTGGGGAAAAAGAATTTGAATAATATGAAACCAGAGAGCAAAAGGTACAAAATACTGGTAATTGGTGACAGTCATGTTAGAGGCTTATCAGAGAAGATCAGTAATTGTCTTGATGATTCTTACAGAGTGTTCGGTATTACGAAACCAAACGCTGACATAGAAACAATTATATCCCCAATACACCTCAAAACAGGAAACCTAACAAAGGAAGATCTAATAATATTCCTCGGTGGAACCAAGGACATCAGCAGAAATGAAGCAAAAAAAGGAGTGCGTTCGCAGAAGGATTTTACACAAAGGACTACCAATACAAATATAATTTTATTGGGAGCCCCCCACAGATATGATCTGCCTCCCCAATCATGTGTAAACGTGGAAGTAAAACTGTACAATAAGAGGTTACAAAGTATTGTGTCTGCTTCTAACCATGCAAGGGTCCACAGTATGTCTACAGAGAAAAGACATCATACTCGACATGAGCTACATTTCAATAAGAAAGGGAGAGACTGGATAGTGAATAACATAATAAAATAAATTAGAAACTGGAAGTCATCATGCAGGGTGTCTTCACTTATAGAATTACCATGGAAGAACGAAATGAAGGATCTTGGGAATCAAGTCTCACCAGTTATAGTTAGTGTTGAAGGAAAGGAAGGCCCGAATCCTAACTGTAAGAATGATCATTTTGAATCTGAGGATAGTGCTGCAAAAGTGGGTTCTCTGTCTCGGACATATGTGGAATGTATGGTACAGACAACAAAATTAGATGATGGCCAACAGGAAGAAATAACACTACGCAAATCAACTAGACTGAAGCAACTTCCATCAAACAAGTACCAAGATTTTTTATATTAGA
>Ga0131853_10013195_pt1 | contig 15143 bp, 4 predicted proteins | sample TergutLab28metaG_FD_92764 | JGI IMG/M metagenome (GOLD analysis project Ga0131853, IMG submission 92764) | Labiotermes labralis P1 segment gut microbial communities from Petit-Saut dam, French Guiana - Lab288 P1 (version 2) (version 2) | ecosystem: Host-associated > Arthropoda: Insects >...
GTAAAAAAAGTTAACTCCTGATGATGAGCTCCCTGAAGCTCGAAACATGTAGAGTGAAGGACGACTAACCCTGAAATAAAGGATAGTCCATAAGTGTCATCTTGTTGGTAATTATTTTGGAACTAAATTAGATTACTGACGTCGCTGTGCCAGTCATCACGATATCTTATACAGCATCTTTTTAAACGCCTGTTATTTAAATGAAGGCCCACATTTAGTCCCAACATTCAAAATATTTAAGCTACGTTAGAATTTTCGTTCTACAACTGACACTTAAGAAATACTCTTTTCAAACTAAACTCTTGCTCAGTTAGTCAAGAATGTCCTAGTGTTTTATGGATTCCGAATTTTCATTATTGCTTGCACAGCAGACTTTCACTGTCCCCTATCTTGAGTCACGCCTCGTCCGTATCTCCCAACGTAAATTCTTCAAAAAGTATTTTAATATTATCCGTATATCTGTGAGTATATCTTCGATGTTGTGTTTTTTTAACTTAAGAGTTTTTACTTTAGCCACTTGACATGTCAAACATAAAGATGGAGCAGAAATAGCTGCCGTTTTGCATAATGTCATTTTAAAAACTACATGTCTGATTTTTGACACTTCGGAAAGTAGATCATAAATACCTTGAAAATTTCGAAGTGTGGGTGTAGAAAAGGGATGTTGAAGGCTAATTGGACCGATCGTTTGAGAAATGAAGAAGTATTAAGAGGAGTTGAGGAGGAAAGGAATATCCACAATACAACGAAGGACGGCTAATTTGATTGGTCATATCTTGCGTAGGAACTGGTTCCCAAAAAACGTTATTGAATGAAAGATGAAGGGAGGAGAAAACGAGGAAGAAGACGTATGTAGCTGCTACATGACTTTAAGGAAACGAGAAGATACAGCTAATTGGAAGTGGAAGCACTAGATCGCACTGTCTGGGGAACTCACTTTGTAAGAGGCTATGGACCTGATATAAGGCAGAGTACGTGATGTCGCCGCTGCTGCTGCTGCTGCTGCTGCTGATGATGATGATATGTGATTAGCGTTTTTAATGTTTCAGGTGACTGTCGGTCGGCTTTGGGCATGGAAGAGGGTCGAATTCCAGATACTGCCATCACTGCAAGTTCATCGTATGAAGCGAAGTCAGTCGGCCCTCAGAACGCACGGTGAGTCGTTGCAAGCGGTACAGTACAATTTGTGTCTACACTTGTTCGTTTTTATCAGCTGTAGCTCGGAACCCTTGCTAAGCACCCCTGAGGCGGACATAGAATTACGAAATGGCTTCGTTCTTAATGTTTCAGTTAAGAGAATTAAAGAAAACACTTAAAATGAATTCTTGATTTTAAACTTTCGGAGTGTTCGGAATCTTGTATTCTTTCTGATGGGGAATTCCCCGGCGCCTGAATTGTAGGCGCTGACGTTTCGGAGCACTGTTCCATCCATGAAGATGGAACAATGTTCCGAAACGTCGGCACATACGTTTCGGACGCCGGAGAATCACCCAAAAGAAAGAATACAACTTACAATGAACTTTGTATTAGATGCCGATAGTGAATGCACTTTGTTGACGATGACTGGTACAGTGCTGCCCTGTCTACATGCAACAAGGATTTTCCAATCGTTCTGATTGTCAAGTAAGGTTAAGAGCACCGTGAGAGAGGATGTTGATGGCGACAGGACGGACAATGCGCAGTGGCGACTCTTTACCTTTTCTTGGTGCTCTGCGTAGCGGTTGTTTTCTTTGCTCAAGGTTATATCTGTAATTATCCCAATAAAAATATAACTTTCTATGTTTTACCTTCATTTTATAGTAATTTCATGCTGACCGTTTAACGTATCTGTTGATTGCCAAGCAGTTTACTGAATTCACCACTTTAGCTAATAGCAATTACATCAGACTGTGGAACATGTTGAAGGCGAAAGTTATTCTGAATTGCGTTTGAAGATTCGTAACATAGCGCCCAATTACATTACGTTATATTTTTGGAATACCCTGTGTAACTTACTGCGTCTCCCCAGGCACATTTGGAAACACAAGTCGGAATTCGTGTAATTTGTAATTGCAATCACTATAATGTCTTTTATTTTATAATCCTGTTTTATTGTACCTGTATTACACGCCGAACGCTGCCACTGCACATTAAAACGACCAAGATATTGATGGGCCGTGCGTCGCATATGGCACATAAATTTTATGTCCATTCCATTAGGCTGCCTTCTTTATAACGAACATTCCAATCTTTGTATTTCCTCCCCTTTTCAGCGTCTGATTTGTAATTAATTTTGCCTAATAGATTTGAAGGGTTTCATCATGACTGTATAGTATTCCCATTTCTTTAATTGGCTCTCTTTGAAATTGGTTGTCATTACATCCGGAACGTGGCAGTAACTATATAGAAGCAACCCGGTTTTACTTTAAGAAAGTGTGTGCATGTCTGTCACAAAGTTGTTTGTTTCCGTTAATTGCAGTAATACATATTCATTGTTTTCTTAAAGAGCCCTGACCGATCTCTGTAAGTAATAAGGACGTAGTGTGCTGCTTTTCATTATTAAAATACTATATCTTTCACTGCCATAGATTTGAAGGTGATATTTCACATATTTGCCGGTCTCAGTGGCCGCGCGATCTAAGGCGTAGGTCTGCGGCGGCTCGCCTGCTGAGATCGTGGGTTCGAATCCCACCGAGGGCATGGATACTTGTCTTTTGTGAGTGTTGTGTGTTGTCAGGTAGAGGTCTCTGCGACGAGCTGATCACTCGTCCAGAGGAGTCCTACCAACTGTGATGTGTCGTTGTGTGATCAAGAAACCTCACGAATGAGGAGGCCCTGGCCCGCGTTGGGCCGCTGCGCAACAGGAAAAAAAAATCACGTATTTAACCCTTTAAAGCCTACTGGTTACGTGATGCACCAACAGGTTTAACAATTGTCATTACATTCAATAATTGTACTTTCTGCCCACACTGTATTTATGTGTTTTGTATTTATCTCAGAATAAACAGCGACTTGTGCCACTTACAGCATAAACTGATTGGTTTTTATAACAGAGATGAAAAGTGTTTACTGCGCGGTACGGCCTGGATCTTTAAATAAAGCGGTCTGCGCTTCGTCTTTAAAGGGTTAAAGTCCTCAGCCTTGTTATATTCTAAGGAAGACAGGATATTTTATACATTTGTATACAACATTTTACTTTTCTTTACACAGAGCTCAAAACATGCTTGTTCTGGTAATTTAGCTTAAACCTGCAAATTCTTGCGACCTGTCACCGTATGCCGTTAACTGACACTGCACTTTCACCGGCCATTGATGTATCTGTTGCAAAATTTAAATATTTATTTTTTGCGGATTCACCCGTAGAGATCTATTGGAACGTACTGTGGTACATTTTGATGTTTTGCTGACCGTGCATCTCAGTATAATCTTAGAAATTGGCCAACTTAATGCACAAATTCTTGTTTTATAATAAGTTTATTATATTACTCTACATATTTCGAGCACTATTGTGTTCATAATCAGGAGGTCAAATTGTATTATACAGCTTTTGGTATCGTCACACTCTGTAGGTGACCGTCCCGTGCACGGGACGGTCACCTACAGAGTGTGACGATACCAGATGCTGTATAATACAATTTTGACCTCATGATGAGCACAACAGTGCTCGAAACATGTAGAGGAATATAATAAACTTATTATAAAACAAGAATTTGTGCATTAAGTTTATCAGCCGCTAAGACTGTACTGTGGAACGTAATGTTTTGTCGAATTTAGGGTGTCATGAATTAAGGCGTATTGCGAAATTGGATAAGTGTTCCCTGTAAAATGGACTTAAGTATTCATCCAAACTTATACAGAGCCTTGAAAGTAGGTTACTTAAAGCTTAAAATAAACCTCCGGCACATTTAACCCATTATTTCCTAATTTCTTTCTCTTAATGACGTTTTCGAAGGAAATAATTCCATTCCTAAGCTATGCCGAAGCATTTAAAATGTATCGGACAAATACTGCGAGACCACTAGTCGATTATTGGGTCTGCTTCTTCTCTCGGTATTACACCTTCATTTAACAGTGGGCCTATGTTCCATTATGCGCGCCCATTATGTTACATGCATGTTTTCTCCGAGATATTGTAGTGTCCGAGAAAAATAATGATCCAGGTGTAAACACTGTTAGAACACCTGCTTCAATCGTTGTTGGATTTATACATGCATATGTGATTAAACACATCAGGTGTACTAAGTTTCATACTCTTGCTTGTATTTAATTTCCATTTAGGTTACTACAATCATTGCCTGTTCGCTCTTATGCTTATTTTACCTCACTGAAAAACAGCATTTTAAAAATACTTCTCTGTTTCTTCTATAGAGTACCCTTTATAAGTCGAAACACGTCGGGTGGCTAACAAGTCATGAAACCCGTTTTTGTACTGTGGCATGAAAGCTTTGTAACATTTAGCCTGAGTAATTTATTAGATTAGATTTGTCTAGTGTAATATCATAATAGATATCTTTGATCATGAACCTTTCAAGTACCGCTGCCCGTGCTGTGTAAGGGGTGAGGAATGATCTGGAAGGATACTAGTGGTGGAGAAGCTCCCTTTGATCCTGTTAACCAAAGTTTTCCTCTCTCTCTATAGATTCGATCCTGAGGCAAGTAGAATATATTTCTAAAAGCCTACTCACCAATACCCCCCTTATACAACCCCTGCGCCCCCCCCCCCTCCAACCACCGAACGAAAATCGCCGTTCTTACGCTGCAGTCAGCCGATTCACTTTGCTTTTGAATCTTCTTCTACATGACATTCTGAGCTTTGTAAATTTTGGCTTTCGCTTGTATCCAAAAGGTGTGGTGATGTTTGGACAGTAATGAATGTTTGTGATTTGCTAGCAGAGATAGCAGAAAGGGCCTTTCGCGGAACGCGAATTCAGTTCAAATAGAAAAGTCGCTTCTGGGAGACCTTCGAGTGGGAAGTGTATTTTAAATATTGTTTTTCTGCATGAAAGAACTAAACTATGATTCAAGTGACTCCGGTTACTTTGTAAGGATTTTGTTGCACTTTATAAATGGGGAGAATTGTAAGAGAGTCCAAATTAATAAAAATCTTTGCTAGGAAACTGCTTAGATGAATATTTCACGAAATCAAAAAAAGCATAAGATGGTTATCAGCCAATTCGTACAGAACCGACTGGTTATTACGCTCATGCTGTGGTTGCTACATGTTTCACTCGAGGAAAGAAACTAAAAAATTACTGATTACTGAAAACAATAAATAATTCAATTTTTGTAGAGGACATCCAGTTGTATAGAATTAAAAAACAATGAGAAGTATATATGTATATATGTTGTCAGTCAAACAAACAATTGACAACAAATTTCGGTCATTATTCAGTTACATGTAATTGAAGTTCAGCTGACGGTGCAGCATCATAATAAATTCTTAAAATAAAACCAAATAGATGCACTAATTTTTCAAATTTATTTTTGGAATAAACTCTACATGTTTCGGACAGTTCCTCTGTCCATCATCGGGAGTTTTTCATCGTACACACAGCAGTGGTATGTTTCATACAGGTTTGAGCAGGCTTGCAAGCTGTATAACATATACCATTACTGTGTGTACAGTGAAAAACTCCTGGTGATGGACACAGGAACTGTCCGAAGCAAGTAGATTTTTATTACAAAAATAAATTTGAGAAATTAGTGCATCTAGTTGGTTTTATTATAAAAAGGTTAGATGCATTGCACATTAATTAAAATTCAATTTTAACATTAGTGTAAATTTTATGGGATCCCATAAGACATGGAATTAATGTGCACTACATCTAGCCTGTTTTAAATTTTATGTAATGATGGCGTGATGACGGTCCAGTGACCAAAACATTTTGCCAATAATTTGAATAATAAAATGTTGTTGTTTGACGGAAAACATATATATATATATTATTGTTTTTCAATAAATAATCTGTCAAACACAACTTATGTCATGATATAAAATCAACAGCTACATGTTTCAGCTTTTAGCAAACCATCATCAGGTTGTATAAGAAATGAAAAGGTAACGTTTAAGACAGCGTATACAAAACTGCTGAAGGATGAGATCTGACACTTGCGAAAATGTTTTGTCTGAATGCCAGCATAACTGATATCGTAAAAACATTAGAGAAACATCCGTCAGACTTTTAATGCCTGAAATCTTCATTTCCGAATAATTTCGCATACACTTCTGTAAATTTACACTTTTTTATTTTTTTTTACAGCGTAGTGAGTTTTTGCTAAATGCATAAACGTGTAGCTGTGGGTCTTGCATCAAAATACAAGTTGTGTTCTACAGATACATTTATTGTTTTTATCATACACTAGCACAATGGACGAGTCACTTGGACGTAAGCCGTAACTATCTAAAACCGAAAACATCCTTGGAATAACCTCGCAAATCCTGACTTCAAATATTCGCCGTGTTGTGAGTATTATTAATATTTGGCACATGTTCTATTTGTATAGTCCTCACGTAATTAATTTTTCAACAATATTTATGTGTTATTTAACTTTCAGTATACTGCTTTATAACTTAAGAGCTCTGTGTGTTAAAGGATAACAAATTTTGTGTCTAATTTTGAAAAGTGCAAAAATGCTGTGACAAATTTCTTCATGTCTTCAATATTATTACCTTAGTCAAGTGTAGAGAAGGCAAAAGCTTGTGGAGTTTTGCTGCAGTAAGATAGGCAGGCAATAACTCCTTGGTGCAGAGACGCTTGAGAAGCTAATGTGTCCCCAAATAGTCAAGAAGCCGCCCATATTTTATGGAGCTCGAAGATTCATTACCGCATTCACAAGAAACCGCCACCTGTCCCTATCGTGAACCAGATCAATCCAATTCGTCCCCTATCTCACTTTAAGATACATTTTAATATTATCCTCCCATTTACGCTAGGGTCGTCAAGTGATCTCTTTCCTTCAAGTTTCCTCACCAAATCCTGGCTCCTGCAACCACCTATGTTCTCCCCCATTCATGCTACATGCCCGCCCATCTCCTTCTTGATTTGAGGAGCACAGATAAACTCCTCATTATGTAATCTCCACTCTTCTGGAACCTCATTCCTCTTAGGTCCAAATATTCTCCTCAGCACCCTGTTCTCAAACCCCCTTAGCCTACCTTCCTCCCTGTTTCTGAGAGACCAAGTTTCACACCCATACAAAACAACAGGCAAAATTACAGTTGTGTATTTTAATGTTTATATTTTTTGATAGCGAACTGGAAGATAAAAGATTCTGCTCCGAATGTTATCAAGCATTCCTTACTCAAGTCTGCTATTTAATTTCTTCATGACTGCAATTTTAATTTGTTCCGGAAGCAGATAATATCGGCGAGTATAGAGAAAATGTTACTGCTAATTTGAGCATCGATTGCGGAACTAACGAACCACTATTTGTTACCTTCTTAGTTGAGTATACGTAATCTCTAGATTTCTAGAATATTATACATCGGCGTTATTTTACCCGTTTGTTGTAACGGCTCGGATTCGATTGAAGTAAATGATTTAAAATCATCTGCCTGCAGTTTCCGTGAGGTATAGTTCTATCGGTTTTCTTGACATGTGACTTATCAATGGGACAAATTCTGAACCCTCGGGTCGCCTTATGTGCTACAGAATCCAGAAATTATGGCATGGAAGGCACCTGGTACCCATAGGACTTCAGAACTGAGATTTGCTTCCGGTCATGGAGATTTGTTTTATGTATTCCACATTTCTGTGAATTTATTATAAACTATCGTTACAACTTAACCTCATTCACCCGTGTAGGAAAACAGTCCCAGCCGAAATACTGGCCGTTAAAAAGAGTCGATTTAAGTCCCTTCTAGTCAGCACATCTGTAGCCTACCAATAGCTGTGACGAGACAGGTCTGCAAGAGTTTTACCGAAAGTGGTAACTGCGCATGAGTTGGTGCGTGGTCTGGCTTGATCTGGACCAGGAAACGCTTTGAAACACTGAAAGACCTTCAATTTCCAGAGAGGACGGTGTGAGTGCTTAGTGCATAACCTGATGTTTGATTCTCAGGCATGAGCCTGTTCCGTGTATTTGGTATTGCTGTAATGTTAAGTGCAGCACTCTTACTGCAAACTGGAACGGCTGCTTTGTGACGTAGAAGGAAGGAAATTTAAGTCTCGGGAATTCAGACGATACAGAATTAAGGGACCCACACACCGGCGTAAATTTGCTCCTTGTTTCACTTCTTCTATATACTTTCTCTTCGGAAATAAAAATGACGTGGGAACAAGTAGAATTCCTTCATGTATCAGTCTGCAGAGGTGTATGTCACACTTGATACGATATTTATGAAGAACGCCTTTGTCGGCTTGTGTGTAATGGGGGGTAAGAAAATGTACTTTTCATGGACTAAATAAAGTCCAAATAAGGAAGTACCACTGGTAACTTTGATACAGACTTTGTATGCCCCTGTGGATATCCTTAAGTAGCACACTGGCAACCGGGCTATTGTCTTTCCGAGGCTTCGAATTTAAAATATACTAAACCAGGACTGGAAACCTTTCGTATGAGAAGTCGTTGAAAATATTATACAGAATGTTTTAAAATTACATCTGGTGGTACAATTCGTTGAGGCACTGCGTTATAAGCCGGAAGGTCACGGATGCGGTTTCCTATGGGCTCATGCGGATTTTTCACTGGCTTGATCCTTCCGGCCGCACTATAGCCTGGGATCGTCTCAACCTCTAGCCCCTTGGGGGTAAAGTCGGTCGGTACATAGAGTTGACAGCTTTGCTACTTTCATGTGCCCATTGTTTCGAAATTCTGGGAGCCTCAACCTTCTAGAGCCCTCAGGGCCTGTCCAAGTCTGTATAGGGTTTGCTTTACGTATAACCTCCTCTGAATGCATTGTTTCTCGACCATGTGTGTACTTCCCTTGTGTCATGCAGACAGAAGATCCTGAAGTTGGTGCCAGTGGCGTTTGCTGTCACGGAAGTCAGCGAACGATTATACGGATACGACACAAGAGGAAGTACAAAGTGATACAAAATGCAATATTACGTTATTTTGGTAGTTTAGATGTTGCCCAGAGATTGAGAATACTTCTGTCTAACACTCACGCGCCAGTGGTTGTGACCCATTATTTTCATTTAATGATGGAAACAGATGAAGTTACCGAAATATTTTTAAAATTTACATTTTTTTTTTTAAATATCGAGGACTGAGTGGTCCTAAATGTGATGTATCATCATCAGAGCCCTATAGAATTGATCCTTGATTTACTGTACGCGTTTAACCTTGTAAGTCAAAGTCTTTTGCTTTTTATAGGCAATTAATGGAGCCTGAGTACCAAAACACTGTTAGTCCTACTTCGAGAAAGCATTAATGGTGGCTGACAAACTGAAACTTGTATTCATTCATTCACTCCGTATCCATTCGTACGCCAGGTCCATAGCTTCTTCCAAAGCGAGTTTCCACAGCGTGGGATCTAGTGTTCCTCTTCCAGTTTATGGTGACCTCTATTTTCCATAAGGTAGCTGCTTACGTTTCTTGTCGTCTTCCAGTTACTTCTATCCGTCCCCTGTATCTTTCCTTTAATAACGTGTTTCAGTAGGGAGTTTCCATGCAAGATGTGACCAATCCAATTTGCTTCACACTGTTTATTGTATGTAGGATATTCCTGTCCTCCTCCTCTTTGTGTTGTACTTTCTCATGTCTCACGTTCTATCAAACTGATCGTCTTCAACCTGCTCCCGCACAGTACAGTGATACCTCGGCTAACGAAGATAATTCGTTCCGGAATCACATTCGTTAGCCGATATCTTCGTTAGCCGAAACACACATACAGACGGAAAAGATAAGCTCTTGGAATGGCCCGACCGTTCATGTTTGCTGCTTTATGTTAGCGCGCGCATCCACTAAAACATTCGTTAGCCGAGTCCGAAAAACAGCAAAAAAAAATCTTCCTTAGCCTAAAAATTCGTTAGTAGGGTCACTCGTTAGCCGAGGTATCACTGTAATGAGTAACTAATACACGCGTATCTGTTGGTGGCAGTACATTATAGTAAATTATGTTTAAGAACACCTTGAAAGTGTCAAAGTTTTATCACCAATTGATGCACAAGAGAATTGTTTTCAAACGAGTAATAAAATTTACATTAGAATTAAAGCAGCTCCAGTATGTTTCGGTGCGATCACCATCATCAGGGTGCGTACTGTGTGAGCTTGCTAAAGTTACAATGTCAGGCTGTTTCGACCCGTAAATAGCTACCGCCACAGTTTGAAGTGTTCACTTAATCTTCACAGTCAGCAACCCAGAAGTTCGATTGCCTGACTCTGAAGAAAACAGTAAAACGGTCGGTCTTAATCCCAATAACTACTGAGCAAGACACGCTGCATCTTCAGCAGCACATCTGTGAGAACCTCAAATCTCACGGAATTAAGCCTTTGGGTTTTGTAAGATACGAGGAATTTTCGTGGCTAGCTGAGTAGCCAATAGCAAGAAAGACTCTTCGGCATGTATCATAGATTAAATCATATGAAAGCTAAAAACAACACTGCATTTTCGGTCGGATGCTTGATAGACCGACATTTACTCTGTTTGCTCTGTTCGTACGGTTTATGTATGATTCAGTTCAGAGTAACTGTGACCGGCGGTCGTGCCGCAGCTCCTATTATATAACTGACATTCCGACGCAGTAGGCATCCGAATATTCCGCTCATCCATCCAGCCAATGATCATCTATATCCACATGGACTGGAATCCACGCACGTAACACACACGTACCATCATTCTGCATTACTGTTATGGTGCTGGTGTGGTGATTAATGAGTCTGTATCATCAGCATTGTCGGCTCTTGGGACCTTCAGATTGTCGCACCGAGCGAAACTGTTCAATTAGCAAAGCTTCTCTGTCATATTCTGCAAGTGACCCAATTTGAAACTCAGCTGGGAATTGAAACATTCAGAATTTCAAGCGTTTCCTCACTCTCTCCTTGCAGATTCGTGGATATTACCTTAAAATAGGCCACAGCCGTTTCATTGCAAATGATGTCGAATGAAGTATTTTGTAATAATTCCAAAGTTTGACCCTGCATGTGTATAATATGAAAATGGACAATTTTGTTAGATAATAAATTTATAATAAACAACATGTTTCCATCCTTTTGCTGAGTATGTCACTCTGTCCACCGTACTATCTAGGTGGCCTTTGGGCTTTCTTACTTTAGGTATGCAGTTTATAGGATACTCTTCTATTCGTAGGTGTTCCATTCTTTGTACACGACACATCTTTAGCTGTGTTATGCCTAATGTTGTCTAAATTAGACACATTTCACCCATTTGTGATGTTCCAGTTTATTTATTTTATAACTAATCTTTGTGTAAGGAACACATTGAAGGTAATGGGACCGTTCACGCACCGTAATAATTCGGATGGATTATCGAGAAATCGGCGCCTGATTCCCGATAATGACAGATTTTTCAGTTCTGCACAAGGTTTAGGCCGGGTTTGGGTTCCACCCGGTATCTTATCAATAAACACGGAAGCATGTGTGTCAGAGGCTAAAACGGACAGGACATGGAACTTACCACTAACTTCCGTTTAGTATAGAGGTTTAAAGAACACACGGAGCTGTGTCTCCACTTCCAGCACGTCTTCTGTCTTCTTGACATGGCGCTTAGTGTAGGTACTTGAGACTGCTTTAGAGTTTTTCCTTTAATGATGAAAATGTTAAGATCGGCATATTTTGTGAGAAATGTAAGTTTGAACATCGCATTTTGAAGCACCTACCTTAATACTATATGCCTGAAAAGTTATACATTTGAAGGTAGAAGTAGGATATAAGAAACATTACAATAACAAGACCAGCTTGTTATAACCACTCGCAGTACGGAGTTGGTGGCACCCTTCTTTAGAAGTCTGTAGTTGCCGTCAGAAAATGATATCTAGTTCAACTGCAGAGCAAGACAGAGTTATATTTTCAGCTTAAAAAATAGGAACGAATTTGACAGAGGCCATCATTGTACTGATTGTAGTTGTGTATCGACGGATTATGTACTTTATATAAATAAGAAAGAGTGTATCTGTAGACACTACGCACTTGGCAAAAATCGTTGTACGGCTCTTTTGCCACGTGACCGGACCAGAACATGTTTGAAAAGCGGACGACCACAGCTGGTTCCCCCCACCCTGTTGCACAGCGTTATTGCGACTGGCTTTCACGTTAGAGTCGCGAGAAAAAGAACAGGGTACTACTACTTTTCTGGGTTCTGTATTGAAATTTAGTTAGGCCCGTATATTGTCGCACGGATAGTTTGTGATAGCAGTATATTTTCTTCGAAGAATGATATTTTCTGCTCTCACCGTTGAAAGAAACTAACTTAGAGGCTTGCAAATTTGCCCGAATAGCTTCGTAGTTTTCTTAGAAATTTTCTGTTATATTCGAGATTTTCGGATTCGATACTTCTTCTACACGCTCCTAGTCCTCTCTGACGTTTTCGTGATTATTTCACTTCCCCTAGCTGAATGCTGGAATAAAATTCTTGTGTTTTAAATTAAGATACCGTCTCTTCTGGATTTAAAAAAAAAAATATTCCAAAACATTTTTTATTTTGTTGAAAATTTATTTTGGAATGCCCCTCTTATCAAATAGTGTGGCTTGTTTGTTTTAATACGTGCTTGCTTAGGCAACTGACATATCCTTGAAGCTTTAATTGTGTCATCAGACATTCTGCCAGGAAGGAAGCAAATTTGTCGTGCAAATTAACACATGGTCTTTGTTACTCCTACAGCAAATTGATAAGTTCTGTGCTCTTGACGAACCGCCACTGATGTGTTGATGGCAGTTGAGACTGTCCTCACTGCTCGAGTAGCATCAAAGTATCTATGGCAACGAGGAGTAGTATTTGTCTAACAGGAGAACTCAGGACGGATTGCAGCTCCAGATGGATGAGGGTGTAAGCCTGAACTTTTTATCTTATCCACTTATATTTTTACTCTCTGAAAGTGTCTGTGCTCATCATACGTACATCTTGTTCATGTACCAGCAGCTGAAGAGTCGCTGGAAAGAGACGGAATGGGAAAGAATTCGCTTGGCTGAACTAAGTGTGTGTGTGCGCGCTGCTGTGTTAAGTACTGTCATATACGTATTGTTCACAGCTTCTGAAAAGCTTGGGAGAATTACAAAAATGTCACGAAGTGTGGCAGCAGCAGTGACGGAGACAAAGAGATGATTCATTTGCCGGTAGCATCAGGATGAGTGAAAAGATTCCGATTCATATTTTAGAAGGTTGTTTCTTACAAATCTCTGAACTCCAAGTACGAGATGTGTACTCATACACAGCCAATTTACACCATCATTTTATCTGGTACAATGTCTGTTAGGTTTGGTTTGATTTATTTGTTCATTCAGTCACACATGTAAAGTTGGAAACGTCATTTACAGATTACAATTTATATATTACAACACAACTTATATTAAGTGGACATCAATCAAACGTAATGCAATAAATAACAACACAAAATTTAACGACCAATTGGAAGTGAAATGTGTCACATTATCTAGATATATGTGCATTTATATAAATATATCGAAGAGTTAAGAATTAAAAGTAATAATATAGAATGGTATTGAGCTATATTATATGTAAGAATGTTTAGATGTAAAGGTAAAGCAGTCCCGTTACATGTCTGGAGGGGCCCAGATGGTTCCAGGAAGTTAAGGTTCCCAGATTTCGTGACAAGGGCACAGGATGGCGGTAAGGTTGTCAGCCTTACGCACCGGCCGCCTTTACCCCCAGGAAACGCTCCTGGTACTCATTTCTGTTAGAGGCTGAGTCGACCCCAGGGCCATAGTGCGATCGGAAGGATTTTTATGTCAATGAAGAATCCACTGGCACCAGCTGGTATCGAACCAGCGACCTTCCGAATTGTAGCACAGCACCTTAACCACTGTGCTACAGCGGTCCCCGAATATTTAGACGTTTACCTTTAAAATTATCACTGAAACATGATCTCTATTGGAATTCCAAGTAAAATATTCCTCCCAGTAAAATGAGTTTATAAGAGAGACATTTTCGTAACACAGATCTGAATTGGTTTATGTCATGAGATGTATTTTTATGCTAGTAGGAAAGTTATAAAAAACTGTTAAATTCTTCACTTGTCGTAATGTCGGAACTAAGTACTGTCATCCGAATTTTTTATGTTAGCTGAAGAACAAAGAATTCGGGTTTGGAATTCCGGCAAGAGTTACTTTTTTGTGTATTGCAGAACATACTGGTTGGTCTGAGGCTTACACAGCCACACGTTCATCGTTGCACCAAACACTGGGTTATGCCGCCTGTATATAACCAAAGAGTCTTGCAGCAATATTACGCTATCACATGCCCCCGTATTTATCGTTCACACTGCACACGCGTTCAGATTACGGTCTGTGTTATGAAACCGTGTAGTTCTGGAGAGTGGTACAGAGGCTTCGGGGGTATATTTTGCTCCCATATTTATGGTCCAGATTGTACCCATATTTGACAGTTACCTGCCTCCAGTAATCCACATGTTTTAGCTTTGTCTTCATTAAATAATACCAATTGGAAGATTATTGTTCTACCCAAAAGAAATTGAAGCTTCGTCTCTGAACTTCTCCTTACACCTTTCGGCGTTAGTTCATCCACCAGAGTTCATCTTTAATTATAAATCTCATTGTATTTCTTTGTTTAGAAGTTCGCTGTTATCAGTTGTCCACGCCATTATCGGAAAATATCAACCACATTTGCAATATTAATGCGAGGTTTGCCGTATTTAGGATGCTGAATATGAAGTTGACGATCTTTTGATTTGTGACACCGTGTGGCAAACTAAGAGGCACGTACTGACGTTTCGGTGGAACATTGTTACCTACCTACCTACCTACCTACCTACCTACCTACCTACCTACCTACCTACCTACCTACCTACCTACCTACCTACCTAACTACCTACCTACCTACCTACCTACATACATACATACATACATACATACATACATACATACATACATACATACCTTCCTACCTACCTACTACCTACCATTCTACCTACCTACATACATAATACCTTCCTACCAACCATTCTACCTATACCTACCTACTACCTACCATTCTACCTACCTACATACATAATACCTTCCTACCA
>Ga0131853_10013202_pt1 | contig 15141 bp, 4 predicted proteins | sample TergutLab28metaG_FD_92764 | JGI IMG/M metagenome (GOLD analysis project Ga0131853, IMG submission 92764) | Labiotermes labralis P1 segment gut microbial communities from Petit-Saut dam, French Guiana - Lab288 P1 (version 2) (version 2) | ecosystem: Host-associated > Arthropoda: Insects >...
CCAGACACATTCCTAACAACGTACTCTTACACAACACGATATGCTGCCACAATACCCTGTTAATATAATGGAATTATTTTGTGAATGTTTTTAAAATGACTTTAGCTAGGAACAACGTAGCTCCCTGAGAATGATCTTAGGATCGAAACATGTCGGAGCGATTTTAAGTGTTTTAATGTGAAATTTTATATAGTGCATTTGTTGGTGGATAATTAAAGTGATTCTACGAAATGCACGGTGCAACAATGAGGACAAGTGCAAGATATTTCCCTACCAAAAAGGAAATGTTGTTGCAAAGAATTATATCCTCTGTTAAATATATAATGAAGTGGACGAAATTGTTTCGTCAGGAATGTAAGTGCAATTAGTGAAAGTCCGTGTGAGTTTGGGATTTTGACGGCAGAAAATGTAAACTAGACGGAAGTTCCTACGTATGAATGTGTTAATAAGTTTATTTTTGTTATTTCTCTACATTGAAGTGCCTGTGCGTGAGTTTTGCACCGACAGCACACGTTGTAATGAGCGACATCACAATCAACATATATGATAAATTTATTGACTGCGCGGCACCAAAACCTGAAGTATTGGAGTACTGAAATTCAATGAATATATATTAGATGTAATTCCGTTCAATCTGCGTCTCGCACGTGTTGCATTTGTTGCGGACATGCATAGAAGTAGCTCAAAGTTTAATAAAGTAAATAGCCATGACCAGTTTTCATTTCCGAAAATCATTCGATGTGTTCCGATAAAACTGATGTGATTTGTCTGCATTACAATTTATCTGTGAATATTATGTGGTGCCCACGCGACACTACTAAACTGATTCTACTTAAAACACAAAAGTAATTTAATTAAATCTCTCATAATTGGCATTTGGCAATTAGTGTAATGATTAAATTATGATTATTAACGTTTACAACTTGCATTTGAAATCCTTTATACCAGGACATGTTTATTATCTAATATCTTTAAGACAGAATCTCACCTGTATTACGTAAAACAGACAAAACTTTATGTCAAATTCTTGACCAAGACAACAACTGTCATGAAGCTGTTCACTTCTTCTCCTTCTTCTTCTTCTTCTTCTTCTTCTTCTTCTTCCATTGACACTAGAGCCCACTGTGGGCTTTGACCTGTCGAACAATGTCTTTCCATTTTTTCCTATCTGCCACCAACTCTCTCCATCTTCTCACTCCCAGCACTTGAAGATCTCTTTCTACTTCCTCTTTCCATCTTTCCCTGGGTCGTCCCCTTCTTCTCGTCCCTTCCAGTTCTCGAGTGAAGATCTTTTTGGGCATCCTATCCTCATCCATTCTCTCTAGGTGACCTAACCAGCTTATCCTTTGCCCTTTTATCCATTTTACTATATTTTCTAGTTTGCTCGTCTCTTCTAGTTCTCGATTAGTCCGACTTTTCCATTCCCCATTTTCATATTTAGGACCATATATTCTTCTAAATATTTTCCTTTCAAAAATTAGCACAGCTTGTTCTTCTTCCTTCGTCAACGCCCATGCTTCCGCTCCATACGGCACTACCGGTCTTATTAGTGTCTTATATAATATAATTTTAGTAGCTCTGGATAAATGAAACTGTTCGCAGTTTCCCTAAATGCCTTCAGGCAAATGCTGGGGAAAAAAAAAACAGGAAGTTAAATTATACTACGACCACTTCCTTTCACAGTTTCCACTTCCTCATTCATTAGTCATCCTTGCATTGGTCGCTACGTTATCTGGTTTGCTTAGGGCATCGTTGAACAAACTCATGCATTAACGATATTAATAATACGCAGAGGTGTACATCCATTCTGCCGTACTGTTCATAGCGTGCTGCTTAGACGCGGACAAAACTTTGTCTTTGTCCCCAGAATCCAAGCTTTCAAGACTTATATAAGGGGAAAGTGAGCGTCGTTAGCGCAGGAAACGGGCCCTCACTTTAATTTGAGTGAAATGTTCACTGGGCCATAAGCCTTTCTTTTGCTCTTTCAGCGGTTCGCTGAATGAAAAAAGTACGACAAACGGGGAGCCCGACAACGGGAAGATTGCTTCATGTGTACAAAGGGGTTTCAGAGACCCAAAGGAGACAATTTCTGTCCTAAAAGAAAGTAGTCCTTACGTTGGAAGAGAGTCGGTAGGTTTCTTAATTGGATGCCTTGTCTTTCCCATAGTGGTCACAACACAGTTCGCTCTAGCTCTGCTGCTTCATCGTTTATGCTGGCTCAGGTACACGCGGTTTTGTTGGATACTTAAAATAACCCGTGACTGCCTCCTCCCATGTCATCTTCAGTTCAGTACGAGCATTCATTCATCGTCATGTAATTTGAGGTTACATTATCGTCTTAGCAAGCGAAGATGTCTTTAAACAAACAGAATTCTTACGTTGAACATACTCCGCTCTGCCCCTTCTGTCTACAATAAACCGAGCAGTTTGGTAGATGTCTATTCTGGAGGGTGTGTTGTCTAGATATTTATTCTAGAGGTAATGTTTTATAGGTGTTTCTTCTGCAGGATGTGTGCTCTAGATATTTATCCAGAAAGCTGTGTTGTCTACATGTTGCTTTTGGAGGTCTTTTTCTAGATATCTCTGCTGAACGCCATGTTCTCTAGATGCTTCTTATTAAGGCTATGTTCTATAAATATTTATACTGCAGGTTGTAGTCTCTAGACTTTTACTCCGAGGATGCGTTCGCTAGATGTTTATTCTAGGGCTCTCAAGTAGATGTCTCCACACGAGACTGGGTTCTCTAGATTGTTTTCTGGAGAACCTGTTGTTTACAGATTTATTTTGTAGGTTGTGTTACCTGCACGTTTATTGTGGAGGTTATGTTCTCTAGATGTCTCCTAGAGGCTATGTTCTCTAGATATGTCTCCTAGAGGCTATGTTCTCTAGATATGTCTCCTAGAGGCTGTCCTCTAAATATGTCTCGTAGAGGCTATGTTCTCTAGATATGTCTCGTAGAGGCTATCTTCTCTAGATATGTCTCCTAGAGGCTGTGTTCTCTAGATATGTCTCGTAGAGGCTATGTTCTCTAGATATGTCTCCAAAAGGCTGTGTTCTCTAGATATGTCTCCTAGAGGCCATGTTCTCTAACCGTTTATTCTGTGGGATGTGTTATCTATATGTTTTTTGTGCGGGTTGTTTCCCCTGACGTTTCTTCTGGGGGTTAAGTTCTCTGGAAATTTCGTCTAGAGGACGCGTTCTCTCAATATCTATCCTGGACTTTGTGTTCACTATATGTTTTTATGGGAGCTACGTGTATGTTCTTTAAATGTCATGCAGGAGGTTTTGTATTCTTCACGTTCAATCTGGAGGAGGTGTACTCCGCAGGATTATTCTGGAGGTGGTGTATTCCACACGTTTATTCTGGAAGTGATGTACTCCACACGTTTATTCTGTAGGTGATGTATTCCACACGTTTATTTCGGATGTAACTGCTTTTGAATTTCAGGTAAATTTATTTTTTCCTTCGTCTCTTCAGGCAGCCCTTGTGCTTCAGATCTCAGATGTGGCATTGCAAATGCTGCGTGTCCTTTACTAGACAAACTAAACTTCAAAGGTAAAGCCTTGTGTGTACGCGCCATGAAAGAACAGAGGAAGTAAACGTGTAGCTCCGGTCTGTACTAAACAAGGCACTATATGATGACACGTTGTCAGATTCACGCTCTGGCCGCTTTGATTCCAGTAAAATCAGTCCCATTGCTCCCCGAAAACGGAATGAGTAGACTGTACAGTCTGTATGGATGTCGAAAAAGATAAACTCTTGCCCCTCCTGGAAATCCAACCACCATTCCTCTGTTTTCCAACCCAGAGCTTAGTCACTGTACTGACTGAGCTACGCCGGCTCCCACAGCTGTATGCAACGAAAGGTAAATCGAGTGAACAGTAGTTAGATTACATAACAATAGCATCAACTGGGACAATGCTGTCTATACAACACATTTAGCGCCAACATTTGTTATCCTAACCATTCTATCGCTGCTATTGAACAGTTCGCATTTATTGTTTACGGATTATAAATGGGCAGGGCGGACGTTTTTCTTGTCCACGCCATGAAAGCGTATAGTGGAGCAGAGGTTTAGCTCCACTCATTTCTTAATTCCAAAATAGGTGGAGGTGAGCAGTTAACTTTAAACCACTGCCGTTTTTGTCTTAAAGAAATAACCCCGGTTCTAAATACACAGAAGGCTGGGTGGGCCCCATAGCAGGTCTGGACATTATGATGAAGAAATATCTTGATCCTAGCGGGATTCGAACCCAGAGAGTCCCGCCCGTAGCTTCGTCGCTAATACCACATACGATAATTTTTATTCTGTCTCGAAATCTGTGTTCCTCATATTGTTGTCGATGCAAATTCAAGCGTGCGTTGACGCCGTGTCGATTGGTAAAAAGTCAAGGACGCTTCGGAGAGAAGCTTATTCTTATTCTACTAGCTAACATTTACTTTTCTTTGACGGTCCAGACTCTGAAAATGGAAGCAGGCAGCTCCCACATAGCGTCTTTAAGTTGTTACCAATTGTAGGCAGGTTTCACCTTTTTTTTAATAGGCCACGAAGACCCTTATGGTGAGTAGAGGTATGACTCTACTGTTTCTAGGACCTCGGCACTGTAGATGGTGGTGGAGGGGTCAGCCTCACGCCTCGGCCTCCTCTACCCCGGCGAAAGACTCTGTACCCATTGTACAGGAGGCTGGGTGGGCCCCAGGGCCGGTCTGGACAGGTGCGGAAAATCTCGCCCCCACCGGGATTTGATCCCCATATCGTCCAACCCGTAGTCAGTCGCTATACCGACTGACCTAAGTGGCTCTATTGTTACCAATTGTAATGGAATCAAATCCCATCAGATGGGTTTTTAGTCATGGCGTACTTCCAATTTTCATAAAAATAAGCTCGTGTCTACTTTTAGTCTAAAGTACAGTAATGCTGAATAGTAACAGAACTAACCTCACGCGACTCATTCGTCGTAACGTTCTATTAAAAACAGTGAAACTAAATGCACAAAGGAATGAATCTGCTGATGGTTACCGCTGTTGGTCAAGCTAATATTTGTACTGTATGTCAGGTTACGAATTGAACAATACAGGCAATGGACGTATAAACGCAACACTGAAGCGCGTTCGCGTAACCATTGTTGCTGTGGGAAATCATAAGAATTGCTTACTCTTGATTATCTAGCGTGTCAAGCGCATGCGCCGTACTATATTATCAGCCTGCCCCGCTCTACAATATTTTTCCACATTATCTCATAAACGGCTCGATTTTAGAAAAAAAAAAGTTATTGAACACAAAATGTGTGTTTTGGTTTTCTCTACAACTTTTGTCTAAAACATGTTTCATTCTAGGAAGAACTGAGCGAGATATGATTAAAAACGTATATTAGCATTCATGTAAAGTGCCCTTTATTCTTCCCAGATTTTGCTGAAGCTTGAATTTTCTCAACAGATTTTCGAAAAATACACAAATATCAAATTCCATGAAAATCCGTCCAGTGGGAGCCGAGATGTTCCAAGCGGACGCATAGACGGATAGGCGGCAGAGAGACGTGACGAAGCCGATAGTCCCATTTCGCAATTTTGCGAACTCGTTAAAAAAAAAGTTTTAGAAATGTAAGGCAAATACTAGTTTAAAACAGAAAGTCTCCCTGACACCTAAATTCCAAATTATGTCAAAATTAATGGTTTTAACATCTTTCCGGCATCAAAATTTATACAGAAAAAGTTCACAGTCTGAGAATAGAAAGTGAAATGAAATTTATAAATATTGAAACGAATAAAACAGGTAATTGAATAGAATTTATAAATACTGAAAAGAATAAAACAGGTAATTGAATAAAATTTGTAAATATTGAAATGAATAAAACAGATAATTGAATAAAATTTATAAATATTGAAAAGAATAAAACAGGTAATTGAATAAAATTTGTAAATATTGAAATAAATAAAATAGGTAATTGAATAAAATTTATAAATATTGAAAAGAATAAAACAGGTAATTGAATAACATTTATAAATGTTGAAAAGAATAAAACGGGTAATTGAATAAAATTTATAAATATTGAAACGAATAAAATAGGTAATTGAATAAAATTTATAAATATTGAAAAGAATAAAACAGGTAATTGAATAAAATTTATAAATACTGAAAAGAATAAAGCAGGTAACTGAATAAAATTTATAAATATTGAAAAGAATAAAACAAGTAATTGAATAAAATTTATAAATATTGAAATGAATAAAACAGGTAATTGAATAAAATTTATAAATATTGAAAAGAATAAGAGAGGTAATTGAATAAAATTTATAAATATTGAAAAGAATAAAACAGGTAATTGAATATCATTTATAAATGTTGAAAAGAGTAAAACGGGTAATTGAATAAAATTTGTAAATATTGAAAAGAATAAAACAGGTAATTGAATAAAATTTATAAATGTTGAAAAGAATAAAAGAGGTAATTGAATAAAATTTATAAATATTGAAAAGAATAAAACAAGTAATTGAATAAAATTTATAAATATTGAAAAGAATAAAAAACAGGTAATTGAATAAAATTTAAGTGTAGCAATATTCGCATCAATATTCATTCAGACCCCGAATTAAAGGCTTCATTGAAAGTAACCAAACCAAATCAAAACCGAAATTGAAATGTCTACACAAAGTTTTGTGTTACCCCAAAACACCACGTTCAATCTTAGCTAATTCGCAGTTCGGTCCGTTGTCAGCAGACTGACATACAGAAGGACAGACTTTGCGTAACCAGTAAGGTAGTTTATAAGTTTTATTCAAAATTAACTTAAATATCAAAGTTAAATAAAAAAAAGTTTAAATTCCTACTTCTAGAAAACACACCAGTTCACATTATAAAACCAGTCTTTCACTGCAAATATCCGCTACAAGTTTTAAAATGTTCACATGGTCCTACTCTGCACGATCACGTAAATGAATATCGCACTAAAACCCAAGCACGTGACGAGGTCAAGTGACAGATCACATACTAAACACATCGACAGATGATAAACGCGTTTTATATAAAACGCACATCGCTTGTACAGCTGATAACTTTAGACCGTGATGAACCAACATTTGTGACAGTCACACCCATAAATTTGTGAACTACTTCAGTACAGTCATTGCACTAATTTTACAAGTTACAATAAAATTGTCTTACTTGCATAAAATGTGTAAAGAGACCAACAAATTTACTTGGATATACAGACGTAATTGTTATAGCGTAGCTAGTGTGGATGTACTTTTAACTCTTTAAGGACGAGACGTATCTGTTTTATATAAGGAATCAGTCCGTACCGCGCTGTAAACACTCTCCACTTCGGTTATAAAAACCAATCTGTTAATGATGTATAAAGCAAATGTTATTGTTTGTTCTGACAGCCAAACAAAACATAAAAATGCAATGTAATCACCATGCAGAATTTTTTAATGTTAAACCTGGTGGTGCGTAAAGTAATCGGTAGGCTTTAAAAGTTTAAGTTCACAGTTCAAAACCTTTCAGTAAAAATTACATCCATAAAACCAAGTACACTTGTAGGTCTTAGTTGAAGAATAAAAGACCAACTTGACGTCACTTGCTATTTTATTTCACTTCTTATGTGCAAAACATATTTCGGATATTAATATATTGTGGTTGGGTTGCAGTGGATACCACTCCAACCCAACCACACCGAAACTCCAACACACATCGAACCGAGAACAATACGACCAATGTGGTAATTCAACAGAATAATCGCAAGCTCCTGATGATGGACATATTAATGCCCGAAACATGTTGAGCAAATAAGAAGTGAAATAATATAGCAAGTGACGTCAAGTTCGTCTTGTATTCTTCAACTGTCACAATGATGCACGGTCCAATAAACGTAATATTCATTTGTAGGTCTGTTAATATACTTTACGCACTCAATTAATGGACGGATAATGACACATATAGAACTTGAGTATTGCTGTTTGGGAAGATTCAGGGTCATTTGTTGTTCCCATATAACCTGACCAAACTTTTTACTATAAATTTGTGTCAAATGTACGACATTCTGTGCACATTTAATAACGTCACACCACATTAATCGACCATTATATTAGCCATCGCTGAAAAAGGCGAATCAATAATCAGTTCTGAGAAGGTCTCAAGCAGCCCCTTGTGCTTTTTACATTACAGTGTAGCTACTTTATAGCCTTTTGAGAACTATAAATTAATATTTTGAAATTCCTTGATGCTTGCATTTTTAATCAGATTATTTTTTTTTACTAAGCCAAATAAATGCACATTCAACATGCACAACAGTATAATCTTTTATCAGTGCAACATGTTTCAGCACTACGGTGTGATCTCCAGGGAGTTCTTACACCGACTTTTAAAATTAGCTAAAATATGATAGACTGCATTTAACATATGGACTATGTATGTACCGCTCAGGAAATTGAAATTTACTGCGAACACCAGTAATACGGATGTAATCTATTCTACTGTAGCTTTACTTTGAGGTTCAGTTGACCGTGCATCGCGATAAATTCCCATAATAAAACCAACTAGATGCATTAATTTCTCTAATTTATTTTTGGAATAAAACTCCACACGTTTCGAACAGTTCCTCTGTCCATCATCAGGAGTTTTTCACTGTACAAACAGCAATGGTGTATGTCACACAGGTTTGCTGACAGCTTGCGAGCAGGATCAGGACGTCCGTCCTGATCCTGCTCGCAAGCTGTCAGTTCTACACGATCACAATTCGTAACTTTGTTGCCCCGACGCGCTCAGTCTGGTAGGTGATAATCTTTCGGGAAACGGGCGTGGTTCACCGAAACACATACAGTTTTAATTGTTTTTTAATTGTTTTATTTACTCAGTTTATTCTTGATATAAAATAATGGAGCGCTATATCCAGTAAAACAACTAGACCATTTCTAGGAAATTGACACAGTCACTTCTCTGTACTCCTACCTACACCACACTCGTACGCGACTGACTTCCTTACTGGACTGCTAGCGTCCGTTATCAGCTGCTAACGTTTTCTCATTTAAATCTCTCACCTCCTACCTATCACCAAAGGTCCCATATATACGTTGACAGATTAACTTACAGCGCATGGCCATGAACCGTCCGTAACTGACGCCAGTAATCCTAAGAAATAACTATACTAAAAATGATCCGCTACACAGCAAAACTGTATGACATATACTATTGCTGTGTGTACAGTGAAAAACTCCTGATGATGGACAGAGGAACTGTCCGAAACATGTAGAGTTTTATTCCAAAAATAAAGTTGAGAAATTAGCGCATCTAGTTGCTTTTATTATAAGAACTGTAGTTTTACTTTACTTTACTCGGTGTAAGAACTCCCCGAAGAAGACACCGTAGTACCGAAAAAAGTTGCAAGTGATAAACCTTTACACTACTATGTATGTTGAATATGCATTTAGCTTTTTTTTTGCAACAGCCCCCACTGGGTCAGGGACCTCTCATTCGGGAGGTTTCTAGATCACACACAACGACGCACCACGGTCGGTAGGACTCCTCTGAACGAGTGATCAGCCCGTCGCAGTGACCTGTACCTGACAACACACAATATTCACAACATATTTCAATGCCCACGGTGGGTTTCGAACCCACAATCCCAGCAAGCGAGCGGCCGCAGACCCACGCCTTACACCGCGCGGCCACTGGGAACAGCAGTTAGTTTGTTTAATGAAAGGAAATAAATAATAATTATTTTTCCACGGAAAAGGCGAAAACTGTGAATGTGGAACAAGACTTTAGGGTTTACAGCTTGTTTCTGCTGCTGCTGGCGATCATACAATTGGGAGTGCCAATGTTAGAAGAAATAGTGGATAGGTCTTCCATAACATTTCCACTAAGAATGTACATGCCAAGGTCTATCTCCACATAAACAAGAGCGTCTCTCAGCTGTCACGACGATGTAAGCGATCACTTATAATTTGGAACGCAATAACAGATAGGCCTAAACTTGAAAGCCAATGAACTTCTCTACGAAGGAAGTCGATGTCAAATCCACTTGCCCTTGTAGAAATCTGACGGTAAGCTGAGTCGTGTCTTCTCCGAGATAAACGTCGGGCACTTAATGCGAGTGTTTACCGGGCGGCCAATATTCCAACTCATCGCTCCATGATGTGCGTCTGTTTTGTCATAGCAACTTCTACAGAGATTACGAGATGCGTTTTGCCAAGCGGACGATTGGCCATCCAGTTCCTGCACGTCAGACACAACGCTAGGTTTCAGTTTTGGTTAAAACCATAATTCTGGTGCAGAAGTCACCGTTTAATTTCCCTCCTCACTTCTTCACTGCCACTACAGATAACATCGACGGCATACAAACATGCAAAATTCCTGCTTTGATTTCTAAGACCTTCATTATCCGTTGTTTTCGGTGTTGTGGGTTAATTCATTCACCAGTCACCCGACGGCAAGTTGAAGAACTAGTAAAACAGTCCCGTTACAGGCGTGGAGTGGTCCAGAGTGTTCCAGGAAGTTAAGGTTTGCAGATTTCGTGACAACGGCACAGGATGGTGGTAAGATTGTCAGCCTTATGCACCGGCCGTCTGTTCCTGGTACTCATTTCTGTTACAGGCTGGGTCGATACCAGGACCATAGTGCGATCGGAAGGATTAAGTCAATGAAAAATTCCAATGACACCAGCTAGGATCGAACCAGCGACATTCCAATTTGTAGCATAGCACCTTAACCACTGTGCTACCGCGGTCCGGTCCCCGAACAACTAGTACGATACGAAGTACAAACACTACCAGCGGTAGCATTGCTTCGAAACAGGTGTGAGTACCCTGGATATCTCCTGTTGAGTAAAGGCAGCCGGGGTGTATGGCTGACAACCTTCCACCTTCATGTGCCGATTGCCTAGAAATTCTGGAATACTCAACCTCCTGGAGCTCTAGGGGCCTCTCCAGGCCTGTAATGGGACAGTTTGACTTTGAACCTGCGCTATCATAAAAAGATGAAGCAGAACGTAAAGTTCTGCATACAACGGGCCATGAAAGCCCAACGGGGAAGTAGTAGACATAGCTTAACTCTTTCGTTAACCTCGTCATTGGATGGTGTGGGTGATGAACGCCACGCCCCGGTCGATTTACCCTCGGGAATGGGACCCGGTACCCATTTTATAGGGGGGGGGTGGACTCCAGGGCTAGGATGGACGAGTGCCGAACCCTCACCGAGATTTGATGCAGCATCTTATAACAATCAATAAGAATATTCCACGTCATTCGAAGGAAGAGAGTAATAAGCATTTAAAGTTTTAATAACTTTGATTTATGTAGATCAAACCCTACGTCATTTATTGTGTATTGGACTGTGCAATTATTTCTGTTAATTATTTAACAGTATACCAACTGATGCACATACATAATACTTTTTCACATTAAAACACTAAAATTGCTCCGACATGTTTCGATCCAAGAATCATCCTGAGGGAGCTAAACTTTCCTTGCTAAAGTCACTTTTAAAAACTAGTTACTGATTGCTTTCGTTATATAATCCTGGTTCTGTGGCAGCATGTCTTGTTGTGTAAGGGTATGTTGCTAAGAGAGTCTGACTGCAGTCGGTATGTTGCTAAGAGTGCCCACTGCAGTCGGTATGTTGCTAAGAGTGCCTGACTGCAGTCGGTATGTTGCTAAGAGTGCCTTACTGCAGTCGGTATGTTGCTAAGAGTGCCTGACTGCAGTCGGTATGTTGCTAAGAGTGCCCACTGCAGTCGGTATGTTGCTAAGTGTGCCCGACTGCAGTAGGTATGTTGCTAAGAGTGCCCACTGCAGTAAGGTATGTTGCTAAGAGTGCCCACTGCAGTCGGTATGTTGCTAAGAGTGCCTGACTGCAGTCGGTATGTTGCTAAGAGTGTCCACTGCAGTCGGTATGTTGCTAAGTGTGCCCGACTGCAGTAGGTATGTTGCTAAGAGTGCCCACTGCAGTAGGTATGTTGCTAAGAGTGTCCACTGCAGTCGGTATGTTGCTAAGAGTGCCTGACTGCAGTCGGTATGTTGCTAAGAGTGCCCACTGCAGTCGGTATGTTGCTAAGTGTGCCCACTGCAGTCGGTATGTTGCTAAGAGTGCCTACTGCAGTCGGTATGTTGATAAGGGTGCCCACTGCAGTCGGTATGTTGCTAAGAGTGCCCACTGCAGTCGGTATGTTGATAAGGGTGCCCGACTGAAGTCGGGCACACTTAGTAACATACCGACTGCAGTCAGACTCTCTTAGCAACACACCCTTACACAACAAGACATGCTGCCACAGAACCAGGATTATATAACGAAAGCAATCAGTAACTAGATTTTAAAGTGACTAGCAAGGAAAGTGTAGCTCCCCGAGGATGATTCTTGGATCGAAACATTTCGGAGCAATTTTAGTGTGAAAAAGTATTATGTATGTGCGTCAGCTGGTATACTATTAAATAATTCGACCATATGCACGGTGCAGCAACAAGAATTTCTGTTAATTTCATGTTTATGGTTCCGTGCATCGCTGATCTATATTAGTAACTGTCCAACGAGATGCAACACAAAACAGTCTAATTATTATTTTGCAAGTTAACGCTACATGTTTCGGGTGTCAAACACACCCCTCATTAGGAGTATACAAAACTGTAACTACAGCCTCCGGTACTGTGCAGCTACCTCCCCCCAACATGGCCACATCGGAGGGAGGTAGCTGCACAAAAAAATATGAAAAGTACCGGAGGCTGTAGTTACAGTTTTGTGTACTCCTGATGATGGGTGTGATTGACACCCGAAATATGTAGAGTGAACTTGCAGAATAATAAATAGACTGTTCTGCGTTGCATCTCGTTGGACAATAACAGTGATACCTCGGCTAACGAAGATAATTCGTTCCGGAATCACATAAGTTAGCCGAAAACTTCGTTAGTCGAAACACACATACAGACGGAAAAGATAAGCTCCTGGAATGACCGGACCGTTCATGTTTGCTGCTTTATGTTAGCGCGCGCATCCACTAAAACATTCGTTAGCCGAATCCATATTCGTTAGCCGGAGTCCGAAAAACAGCGAAAAAGATCTTCGTTAGCCGAAAAATTCGTTAGCAGGGTCACTCGTTAGCCGAGGTATCACTGTATTAACGTATTTCTGCTAATGTTTAAAAGCGGTATAATATAACCGTCACGAAGTAAAGCAAATTAAAGCAAACTGTAAGGTGGCGGTATTCTCGGTTTCTACAACGATTATGAAGCATACACCTGGCCAAACTTTGCCATATTAAACAGCGTTGCAACACGTTCCTACTGAAAAGTCTAAACAAAATGCAAAATGCCGGTGTCTGTACTGAAGTCTGACACTAAGTGACCGTGTGTTGGCCTGAATACGCTACAAGAATCATAGCAATTCAGAGTTCCGTTTGCGAGGTTCATCTAATTTAAAATCATGCACTTTGTTTATAATCACCCTGTAGATCTCGGACGAAGACGAGTGCTTGTCTTCAATTAGCGGATGTTCCGGTATGTGAAAAGGGGTTCCCGTCGACCACTGGACTGCAAGAGGAAGGGACGTAATGAACAAATAATTTAGCAGCGTTTACAGCAAGACTGTCAGGAAGTTAGGTTTCTGAATTGGCTACCCTGTCTAGTCAAACAAGTTCGAATGTTTACGAATTAATCATAAAAGTGTCTAGTTATTCAATTACAAGGATACTTCCTGACTAGCTAATTTATACGTTAGATTAGCAGCTATTCAAATAGTTAGCTCAGTAGACATTTGTTTAACTAATTAGCCCGGTCATTAGTTAGTTGTTTAAAGTTAAAAGTACAGCTAACACTGAGCTAATTGCAATTAAAGAAGGGTTATTTTGAGTCAAAACACAGCTATCTTACGTTGTTATCTTTAAGCTGACAACATATTTCGGCCCTTGCACTGGGCCATCTTCAGGTCACAAGATATATATATAACTGAGGAGACAATACAGTGTGAATCATAAAATAGGATACATGAATCTAAAATTCGACAAGACTCGTCGACGTTCATTTTCCCAATGGTATTTATTAGTAGTCTAAAATCTGGATATATATATATATATATAGGGAACCGCGGTAGCACAGTGGTTAAGGTGCTGTGCTACAAATCGGAAGGTCGCTGGTTCGATCCCAGCTGGTGTCAGTGGATTTTTCATTGACATAAAATTCTTCAGATCGCACTATGGCCCTGAGGTCGACTCAGCCTCTAACAGAAATGAGTACCAGGAGTATTTCCTGGGGGTAAAGGCGGCCGGTGCATAAGGCCGACAACCTACCACCATCCTGTGCCGTTGTCACGAAATCTGGGAGCCTTAACTTCCTAAGTACCCTCTGGGCCACTCTAGGCCTGTAATGGGACAGATTTTACCGCTTTTATATCACATATAACAAATATAGATATAAAACAATATTAGACTAGTAAGCTTGGTGGGGAAACCGGAGGGAAAGAGACCACTGGGGAGACCTAGGCGTAGATGGGTGGATAATATTAGGATGGATGTCCAGGAGATGGGATGTGGGTATATTGACTGGATTGGGCTGGCCCAGGATAGAGGCAGGTGGCGGACGCTTGTGAGTGCGGTAATGAACCTTCGGGTTCTGTGAAATGCGGGGAATTTCTTGACTAGCTTCAAACCATGGAGTAAGTAAATGTATACCACTGGGAAACTGAACGGCGAGATCTCGTTGAATTTTAGATTCATGTATCTTATTTTATGATTCGCCTTGTATAATCTCCTCAATTATATATCTTGTGACCTGAAGATGGGCCAGTGCAAGGGCCGAAATATGTCGTCAGCTTAAATAAAGGTAACAACACAAGACAGTTGTGTTTCGACTCAAAATAACCCCTATTTAACTGTAAATAAAACACAACGGGGATGATGCATCTAAAGACTGAGCCAACTGACTGCCACTTGATAGAGATTTAGGAGACAGCGCGTGTGCGCATTGCCACATGCCATTAAATTCGGCTGTAGAACTGCTGACTTATTCTAATAATAATAATAATAATAATAATAATAATGCAAAGCCTTAGGTATTGAAACTACAGACAAATGGTACACACACATGCCCAAGCCAGTGTGTGAAGAGGGAGATGTTACAGTGTTGTGGAATCAAGCAGTACATACAGACAGAGAAGTTAC
>Ga0131853_10013204_pt1 | contig 15140 bp, 13 predicted proteins | sample TergutLab28metaG_FD_92764 | JGI IMG/M metagenome (GOLD analysis project Ga0131853, IMG submission 92764) | Labiotermes labralis P1 segment gut microbial communities from Petit-Saut dam, French Guiana - Lab288 P1 (version 2) (version 2) | ecosystem: Host-associated > Arthropoda: Insects >...
ACCGCGGACGGGAGGAGCGGTCCGGCCCGCCGGCGCGTCACCGGGCCCATGCCCGGGCCCGCGCGGGCGGTGCTTCGTCACCCGGATCCGACCCCACCTCACATCGTGGAGACAACACAGCCATGAGCGGTTCCCACACCACTGCCCGCCGTACCCCGCTGCGCGCCCGTGCCGCGGTCGTCGCGGCGTTCGCCGGCGGCGCGGTCCTGCTGTCCGCGGTCCCGGCCTTCGCCCACGTGACGGTGCAGCCGTCCACCGCCGCCAAGGGCAGCTACAGCACCGTCTCGTTCAAGGTGCCGAACGAGCAGGACGCGGCGTCCACCGTCCAGGTCGAGGTCAACCTGCCGGCCGACCACCCGATCGCGTCGGTCTCCCTGCAGCCGGTCCCGGGCTGGACGGCCAAGGTCACCACGTCCAAGCTGGCCACGCCGCTGAAGACCGACGACGGCACCGTCGACCAGGCCGTCACCAAGATCGTCTGGAGCGGCGGGAAGATCGAGCCGGGCCAGTTCCAGCAGTTCCCCGTCTCGCTCGGCCCGCTGCCGGACAACGCGGACTCGCTGGTCTTCAAGGCCCTGCAGACGTACAGCAACGGCGACATCGTGCGCTGGATCGAGGTGCCACAGGCCGGCCAGCCCGAGCCGCAGAACCCGGCACCCAGCCTGACGCTCACCGCGGCCTCCGCCACGTCCGGTACCGCGGGCACGCCGGCCGCCGCGCCGGCCGGCGACACGTCGAAGGGCGGAACGGCCCCGGCCGCCGCGTCGGGCGGCAGCAGCAGCGACGGCACCGCCCGGGGCCTGGGCATCGCCGGGATCGTGATCGGCGCGGCCGGCGTCGCGTTCGGGGTGCTGGCCGGCCGCCGGCGCTCGGCCGGCGGTGGCGGCGGCACGGGCGGCGGCACCGGCGCCTCCGCGTGAGCCCCGCGGCGCCGGCCGCCCGGCCGGCGCCGCCCGGGCCCGCGTCACCTGACCCCCTGTGACCTGATCCACCCCGACCGCGCCGGCCGATCCGGCCCGGTCGGCGGATCCGGTCCCCGACCCGCCGGGCGGCCGCCGCATCCCGCGGCCGCCCGGCCCACCTCAGCGAAGCGAAGCGAAAAGGACCACCTCCATGCGCACCCTCTCCCTGCCGCGCGTCTCCCGGCGCACCGGCGTCAAGGTCGCCGCGGCCGCGCTGACCGCGGCCTGCGCCCTGACGCTGGCCGGCTGCGGGAGTTCCGGCTCCGGCTCCTCGGCCGCGGACGCCGGGAACGTCGCCGACGTCTCGGGCTCCACCAAGGCGGGCACGCTGCTCGACACCCCGTTCGCCAAGCCGGACATCACCCTGACCGACAACCACGGCAAGCCGTTCGACCTGGTGAAGCAGACCGCCGGGCGCCCCACGCTGCTGTTCTTCGGCTACACCCACTGCCCCGACGTGTGCCCCACCACCATGAGCGACATCGCGCTCGCCAAGTCCCGGCTGCCCGCGGCCGACCAGGCGAAGCTGCGCGTGGTGTTCGTCAGCTCCGACCCCGAGCGCGACACCCCGGCCCGCCTCGACGCCTGGCTGGGCGCGATGGACAAGAGCTTCATCGGGCTGACCGGCAAGTTCTCCGTCATCCAGGCCGCCGCGCGGTCGGTCGGCGTCGGCATCGAGGCACCGGTCAAGGAGAAGGACGGCAGCATCACCGTCACCCACGGCGCCGAGGTGCTGGCGTTCTGGCCGAAGGACGACAAGGGCCACGTGCTCTACATGTCCGGCACCACCGCCGAGCAGTACCAGCACGACCTGCCGAAGCTCATCAGGAGTGAGGCGCCGTGACCCCGCCCGAGTCCGACGCCGTGACCGCGCCCGAGTCCGGTACCGGTGTCGCCCCCGAGGCCGACGGCGGCCGGGCCCGCCCGGAGTTCGGCCCGCGGGCCGGCGGGGACGGGCGCGCGCGCCGGCGGCGCAGGGTCGCCGGCGCGGTGACCGGTGCCCTCGCGGGCGGCGCCGCCGTCGCGCTGGCCGCGGTCGTCGGGCTCGGCGGCTGCTCGGCCACCAGCGCGTCCGCGCACGCCAAGGGCCCGGCCGAACTCTCGGTGAGCGACGGCGGCTACGTCCCGCGGCCGCTGCTCACCGACATGGCCGCCGCGTACGTCACCATCGTCAACAAGGGGGGCGCGCCCGCCGAACTGACCTCGGTGACGACGCCGCTGGCGGCGCACGTCACCCTGCACACCACGCAGGGCACCACCATGCGCCAGGTGCCGTCGCTGACGATCCCGGCCGGCGGCCGCCTCGCCCTGGGCACCGGCGGCGACCATCTGATGCTGGAGAACCTCACCCACCGGCCGGCCGTGGGTGACACCGTTCCGCTGACCCTGCACTTCACGCACGCCACGCCCGCCACCGTGACGGTCACCGTGCCCGTGCGCCCCACGACGTACCAGCCGAAGGACTGACGAGCCGATGAACCCACGGTCGTACGTGCGCTCCTCCGCCGCCCGGTTCGCCGCCCTCGCGGTGGCGCTGCTGGCCCTGCTGCTGGGCACCGCCGCGCCCGCCTCCGCGCACGCGGCGCTGATCCGCACCGACCCGGCCTCCGGGTCGGTGGTGGTGACGGCGCCCCAGCGGGTGGTGCTCACCTTCTCCGAAGGGGTGCTGCTGTCCGCGGACTCCCTGCGGGTGCTCGACCCGCGGGGAACGAACGTCGCGGTCGGCACGCCCGGCCACGCCGACGTCGCGGACTCGGGCTCCACGGCGACCGTGGCCCTGAAGTCCGGGCTCGGCAACGGCACGTACACCGTGGCGTGGCGGGCGGTGTCGCAGGACAGCCACCCCGTCGCCGGCGCGTTCACCTTCTCGATCGGCTCGGCCTCCCGGACGAGCGTCGACCTGTCCGGCGTGGCGGCGGCAGGCGGCGGGGCGGCCTCGACGCTCTACGGCATCGCCCGTTACGTCGCCTACTTCGGCTTCGCGCTGCTCGTCGGCGGCTCGGTGTTCCTCGCGGTGTGCTGGCCGCGGGGCGCGCTGCGCCGGCCGCTGCAGCGCCTGGCGGCCGGCGGCTGGGCGGCGCTCGTCGCGGCGACGATCGCGCTGATCATGCTGCGCGGGCCCTACGTCAACGGCGGCGGGCTCGGCGGCGCGTTCGACCTGAGCGTGATGCGCACCTCGCTGGAGAGCCGGCCGGGCGCCGCGCTGCTGTCGCGGCTGCTGCTGCTCGCGGCCGCCGCGGTGTTCCTGGCGGTGCTGTTCGGCAGCTACGCCAAGCGCGAGGACCCGGAGGAACGCGCCGACCTGGCCTGGGGCCTGGGCATCGGCGGCAGCGTCGTCGCGGTGGGCATCGCGGCGACGTGGGCGATGGCCGAGCACGCCTCGGTCGGCATCCAGCGCCGCCTGGCGATGCCGATCGACGTCGTCCACCTGCTGTCCATGGCGGTCTGGCTCGGCGGCCTGGTGACGCTGCTCGTCGCGCTGTGGGCGCCGTCCATGGCCCGCCCCGCCGTCCCGGCGTTCGCGGTGCGCCGCTTCTCGGTGCTCGCGCTGACCGCGATCACCCTGCTGGTCGGCACGGGCACGTACCAGGCGTGGCGGCAGATCGGCACCTGGCGGGCGTTCACCGACACCTCCTACGGGCGGCTGCTGCTGATCAAGATCGGGCTGGTGGTCACGCTGGTGGCGGTCGCCTGGTTCTCCCGGCGCTGGACGCACGCGCTCGGCCGCACGACGACGACCGCGGCGGCGGGTGCCGGGGCGGCGAAGGGCGCCGAGGTGAAGGGCGCCGAGGTGAAGGGGGGCCAGGCCAAGGCGGGCGCCGGCAGGACGAGCACCGCCAAGCCGGGTGCGGCGGCCGTGAAGGAGCCGGCGGTCACAGCCGCGGTCGGCGAGAGCGCGGCAGCCGCCGGCACCGCGACCGCGGAGCAGACCGGTACGGGGGACCCGACGGCCGAGGCCGAGGCCGGTTCCGGCGGCGGGCAGGGCGCGGGGGCCGGCGACGGCGGCACGCCGGAGGGCGGCGACAGCAAGCGCGCGGCCCAACTGCGCCGCCAGCAGGCCGCCCGCAGCGCCGCCCAGGCCAGGAAGGCCCGGGAGGCGGACCCGGCGCGCGGCGCGCTGCGCCGCTCGGTGCTGGTCGAGGCGGGCATCGCCGTCGTGCTGCTCACGGTGACCACCATGCTGTCGGGTTCGCAGCCCGGCCGGGCCGCCGAGGAGCAGAAGGGGCTGGCCGCGGCTCCGCCGGCCCCCTCGGCCACGTCCGCCGTGCCCGGCGAGGTGACGGTGTCCGTGCCGTACGACACCGGCGGTCCCAAGGGCAGCGGAACTGCCGCGTTCAGCATGTCGCCCGGCCGTGCGGGCGTGCCCAACGAGGTTCACCTGGAACTCACCGGCGCCGGCGACCTGCCGGTCAACGTCCCCGAGGTGCGGCTGGCGTTCACGCTCCCGGCCCAGCACCTGGGCCCGATCCAGGTGCCGCTGATCCGCCTCGGCGCCGGCCACTACGTCGCCACCAAGGTCCAGCTCCCGATCGCCGGGACCTGGCAGATGTCGCTGACCGTCCGCACCTCCGACATCGACGAGGTGACCGAGACGAAGAACGTGGAAGTCACCTCATGAGCACCCTGAACGACGGTTCCCGCCACGACGCCTCCCGCAGTGACCCGGGGCGGCGCGATCCCGCACGGCGCCGGGCGGACGACGGCGGGAGCACCCGCGGCGCGTCCTCGGGCGGCGACGCGTCGCGGTCCGTGGACGCCCCGGCCGGCGACGGCGACAGCGCCCCGCTCAGCCGGCGGCGGCTGCTCGGCACGGCGGGTGCCGTGGGCGCGGCCGGGCTGGTCGCCGGCGGTGCGGCCGGGGCCGGGATCGCGGTCGCGGCGCAGGACCGTCCCACCGCGCTGACCTCGATCGGCAGCACCTCCATCCCGTTCGAGGGCGTCCACCAGGCCGGCATCGTGGAACCTGCCCAGGCACGCGGCCACCTCGTGGCCTTCGACCTGGCACCGGGGGCCGACCGGAAGGCCGCCGCGGCGCTGCTGCGCCGCTGGTCGGACGCGGTGCGGGAGATGACGCGGGCGGGCCGCCCGGGCACCCCCGCGGTCTACGACGACCAGGTCGCCGACGACGCCGGGCCCTCCTCACTGACCGTCACCTTCGGCTTCGGCCGCAGCTTCTTCGCCCGCACGGGCCTGACCGGCAAGCTGCCGCAGGCCCTGGCACCGCTGCCGGACTTCCCCGCCGACGCGCTCGACCCCAAGCGCAGCAACGGCGACCTGTGGGTGCAGATCGGCGCGGACGACGCGCTGGTCGCCTTCCACGCGCTGCGCGTGGTGCAGAAGGCCGCCCGCGACACCGCCACGGTGCGCTGGCAGATGAACGGCTTCAACCGGACGCCGGGCGCGACGGCCCGGCCCATGACGGTGCGCAACCTGATGGGGCAGATCGACGGCACCAACAACCCCAAGCCGTCCGAGTCCGGCTTCGCCCGCACCGTCTTCGTGCCGGGAGCGGGCACCGGGAGCACGAGCGGCACGTCGGGCACGGGCGGGTCGCCGGAGTGGATGGCGGGCGGCTCGTACGCGGTGGTGCGGCGGATCCGGATGCTGCTGGACTCCTGGGACCACCTGTCCCTGGAGCGGCAGGAGAAGGTGATCGGGCGCCGCAAGTCCGACGGCGCACCGCTGTCCGGCGGCACCGGGACGACCCCGGTCGACCTGGAGAAGATCCGTCCCGACGGCTCGCTCGCGATCGCCGGGGACGCCCACATCCGGGTGGCCGCGGCGGCGAGCAACAGCGGTGCGGCCATGCTGCGGCGCACGTTCTCGTACCACGACGGGATCGGCACCGACGGCACCCCGGACGCGGGCCTGCTCTTCGTCGCCTGGCAGGCCGACCCGATGCGCGGCTTCGTCCCCGTCCAGCGCAAGCTCGACGGCGCCGACGGCCTCTCCCGCTTCCTCCGCCACGAGGCGAGCGCCCTCTTCGCCGTCCCCGGCGGGGCGGGACGGGGCGAGTACGTCGGTCAGAGGTTGCTGGAGGGCTGACGCCCGAGGTCCCGGAGTGGGCGGCCGAGGAACGAGGCCGCCCACTCCGGGACCGAGCAGGAAGACCGACCACCAACAGGCCAGGGCTGACGCCCGAGGACCCGGAGTGGGCGGCCGAGGCACGAGGCCACCCGCGCAGGGACCGAGCAGGAAGACCGACCACCAACAGGCCAGGGCTCACGCCCGAGGTCCCGGAGTGGGCGGCCACGCAGGGCTCACGCCCGAGGTCCCGGAGTACCCGGGTTTACCCCGGGTCAGGCCCAAGGGTGAAGGGGCGCGATCCGTCAAGGAGGGCGCGGCGCGGCCGTTAGGCTGAGGGCATGTCGCCGGCGAGCCGCTACACCTATCTGGGACCTGAGGGCACCTTCACGGAGGCTGCGCTGCGCACGCTGCCGGAGGCCGCGACCCGGGAGCTGGTGCCGATGGTCTCGGTGCCGGCCGCACTGGACGCGGTCAGGAACGGTGAGGCGGGCGGCGCCCTCGTGCCGATCGAGAACTCGGTCGAGGGCGGCATCACCGCCACCCTGGATCAGCTGGCGTTCGGCGAGCCCCTGATGATCTACCGCGAGGTGCTGCTGCCGATCGCGTTCGCGCTGCTGGTCAGGCCGGGCACCACGCTGGCGGACGTGAAGACGGTGACGGGACATCCGGCCGCGCAGATCCAGGTGCGCAACTGGATGGCCGAGCACCTGCCGGAGGCCCTGTGGGAGTCGGCCGCGTCGAACGCCGACGGCGCCCGGCTGGTCCAGGAGGGCCGGTTCGACGGCGCGTTCGCGGGCGAGTTCGCGGCGCCGACGTACGGGCTGGAGCCGCTGGCGACCGAGATCCACGACGCGGCGAACGCCACCACCCGCTTCGTGCTGGTGGGCAAGCCGGCCCGGCTGGCGGCGCCGACCGGCGCGGACAAGACGTCGGCGGTCTTCTGGCTGCGCGACGACCATCCGGGCGCGCTGCTGGACCTGCTCCAGGAGTTCGCGATCCGCGGGGTGAACCTGATGCGGATCGAGTCCCGGCCGACGGGCGAGGGCCTCGGCAAGTACTGCTTCTCGGTGGACGCCGAGGGGCACCTGACCGACCGGCGGCTCGGCGAGACGCTGATGGGTCTGCGGCGCCGCTGTCTGAAGGTACGATTTCTGGGTTCGTATCCCCGGGCCGACGAGGTCGCACCGTCGGTGGCCCGCGGGACCACGGACATCGAGTTCACCGAGGCCGCGGACTGGCTGAACCGCGCGCTCGACGGCCGCGCCTGACGGCGTTCACCCGCGCGCCTGAGGCGCCCCGGGGGATCCGTTCCGCCGGGGCTTTCGGCGCGCTGTCCCCACCGTCCACCGAGTTATCCACAGGCCCATCCGGCTGCCTGTGGGTAACGTGGGGACAAGTCGACACCCGAGTCGGACCAAGTCGACAAATGGGTACACTCACTCCACCGTGGACCAGAGTGGCGCAGGTCACCCCGTGTCAGCCCAATTCCTTCGACCCATCCTTGCGGGGGAACACTTCTCACTCCAAAGAGAGTGTGAGGCGCGTTTGGGTGGGGAATCCATAGCCGAACACCGGCCCGGGGAAATGATCTCCGCACTTCTCCACAGATCTTCCCCACACCCTGTGGACAAGGTGCGGAAAGTCCTCCGGGGCCTGTGGATAACTCCCCGCCGAGGCGCCCCTCGCGGCTTGATCAACTCCGGTTCTCCACAAGCCGGATGCCCCCGGGGAGGGATCGCCCGAACTGGGTTGACCAGCCCTTTTTCATGGTCATTTTCGGGTGTATTTCGCTTTCACTGGCAAAGCGGACAAAGATCGCATTACGCCCCTAAGTTGTCGCGTCCGATGCCCTCGCGCCGGTAGCCTGTAGCCGTGATTGACCTTCGCCTGCTTCGTGAGGACCCCGACCGTGTGCGCGCGTCCCAGCGCGCCCGTGGAGAGGACGTCGCGCTCGTCGACTCCCTCCTCTCCGCCGACGAGCGGCGCAGGTCCTCCGGTACCCGCTTCGACCAGCTGCGCGCCGAGCAGAAGCAGCTCGGCAAGCTGATCCCCAAGGCGCAGGGCGAGGAGAAGGCCGAGCTGCTGCGGCGCACCAAGGAGCTGGCCGACGCGGTCAAGGCCGCCGACGCCGAGCAGCAGGAGGCGGCCGACGAGGCGCAGCGGCTGCTGCTCCAGATCGGCAACCTGGTCCACCCGGACGCGCCGGTCGGCGGCGAGGAGGACTTCGTCGTCCTGGAGCAGCACGGCACGCCGCGCGACTTCGCCGCCGAGGGCTTCACCCCGCGCGACCACCTGGAGCTCGGCGAGCTGCTCGGCGCCATCGACACCGAGCGCGGCGCCAAGGTCTCCGGCTCCCGCTTCTACTACCTGACCGGCGTCGGCGCCCTGCTGGAGTTCGCGCTGGTCCAGGCGGCCATCTCGCAGGCGACCGCGGCCGGCTTCACGCCGATGCTCACCCCCAACCTGGTCAAGCCCGCGGCGATGGCCGGCACGGGCTACCTCGGCCAGGTCGAGGACGACGTCTACCGGCTGGAGAAGGACGACCTCTACCTGGTCGGCACCTCCGAGGTCCCGCTGGCCGCCTACCACATGGACGAGATCCTCGACGCGGGCCGGCTGCCGCTGCGCTACGCGGGCTTCTCGTCCTGCTACCGGCGCGAGGCCGGCTCGTACGGCAAGGACACCCGCGGCATCTTCCGGGTCCACCAGTTCGACAAGGTGGAGATGTTCGTCTTCACCACGCCGGAGGAGGCAGCGGCCGAGCACCAGCGGCTGCTGGCCTGGGAGAAGCAGTGGCTCAGCGCGCTGGAGCTGCCGTTCCAGGTGATCGAGCTGGCCTCCGGCGACCTCGGCTCGTCCGCGTCGCGGAAGTTCGACTGCGAGGCGTGGATCCCCACGCAGGGCAAGTACCGCGAGCTGACGTCGACCTCCAACACCGACTCGTTCCAGGCCCGGCGGCTGAACATCCGGGTCCGCGACGCCGAGGGCACCCGGCCGCTGGCCACCCTCAACGGCACGCTGTGCGCGGTGACCCGGACGATCGTGGCGCTGCTGGAGAACCACCAGCAGGCCGACGGCTCGGTCCGGGTGCCGGAGATCCTGCGGCCGTATCTCGGCGGCCGCGAGGTCCTGGAGCCGCTCGCCACCGCCTCGGCCAAGTGAGCGCCCCCGCGGGGTCCGCGGCCCGGCGGCCCGGCAGCGCGCCGGACCGCCCGCTGCCGTACCGGCTGGTCGCCACCGACCTGGACGGCACGCTGCTGCGCAGCGACCACACCGTCTCGCAGGCCTCGCGTGACGTGCTCGCCGCCGTGGTGGCGGCGGGCGCGGCGCACATCATCGTCACCGGCCGCTCGGTGCCGTGGACCCGTCATGTGCTGGACGACCTCGGGTACCAGGGGCTCGCGGTGTGCGGCCAGGGCGCGCAGGTCTACGACGCGGGCGCGCACCGCCTGCTGACCTCGGTGACGCTGGACCGGCAGCTGGCCGGGCTGGCGCTCGCCAAGATCGAGGCCGAGGTGGGCCCGGTCGCGATAGCCGCCAGCCGGGACGGGCTCGCGGGCGAGGTGCTGGTCGGCGAGGGGTACGTCTTCCACCCGGAGCTCCCGGTCATCCACATGACCGACACCACCGAGCTGTGGGCCGAGCCGATCAACAAGCTCTACATCCAGCACCACGGCCTCGGCGACGACGGCCTGGCGCTGGCCGCGCAGGCCGTGGCCGGCGACCTCGTCGGGGTGACCATGGCCGGCGAGGGCATCGTGGAGCTGCTGCCGCTGGGCCTGACGAAGGCCACCGGGCTGTCGCTGGCCGCCCGCCGCCTGGGCGTCACGGCCGCCGAGACCATCGCCTTCGGCGACATGCCCAACGACATACCGATGTTCGGCTGGGCCGGGTACGGCGTGGCCATGGCCAACGCGCACCCCGAGCTGAAGGCGGTCGCCGACGAGATCACCGCGTCGAACGACGAGGACGGGATCGCGGCGGTGCTGACGCGGCTTTTCGGCCCGGTGGAGTGAAGGCGTAGCAGCACAGGCCGATCAGGACCGCCGTGAGGTGGCCGAGGTCGGTGAACGTGCCCCCGTTCAGCACCGGATAGGTGAAGAACGCCAGCACGCCGGCGAGGTACCCCCAGCGCCAGGGCCACGGCACCCGGTAGGCGAGCACGCCCACGACCCCGGCCAGTCCGTAGCTGACGCCTATGTCGATGGTGTGCGCGAGCGAGCGCGGCAGGCGCTCGTCGCGGATCCCGAAGAACACCGCCTTCTGGCTGACCAGGGTGGCTCCGACGTGCGCGATGGCCGCGACCAGCAGCCAGCGGGCGGTGCCCAGCCAGCGTTCCGCGGTGGCGTGCACCAGCTCGAACAGGACGGCGTAGAACAGCAGCGCGGAGGGCGTCTCGATCCAGAAGGCGCTGGCGAACAGTACGCGGACCGGGTGAGTGTGCAGCTCCACGAGGTTGGTGCTGACGTGGTGCAGCAGGTACGAGCGCAGGCGCGGCGACAGGCCGGCCGCCACCGCGCTGGTGACGGCCAGGACCAGCAGCCAGGTGTGGGTGCCGGGCGTCGAGCGGACCCGGTCCGCGACTGCACGGCACACCCGGCCGGGCGTGACGCGGCGCCGTACGGCGGCCGCCCGGGGAAGCGCACGGCCCGGTGCGGCGGGGGAGGTCTCCGGGACTTCTGGGGCCACGCTCCAGTCTTAACCGGCAGCCTGTGAACCCGCTGGGTGGACACACTCCCGCGGGTTCACTGCTCCTTCCGGGTGAACGGGCCGCCTACCGCCACCTCGGGGAGTCCGGTCGCCCCTCCCCGGCGGCTCGCTCACTCGCCCCGGCCGGCCGGCTCACTCCTCCCCGGCGAGCTTGAGCGTGCGCAGCTTGCGGGCCGCGAACCAGGTGGCCGCCGCGGTGACCAGCACCAGCAGCACCACGCCGGTGGTCAGCGAGACCTCCGAGGTGACCGCCGAGTCCACGCTCAGGCGCTGGGCGATCGACAGCGACCACTGCTGGACGCTGAGGGTGCGGGCGCCGGGCACCACGTTGCCGATGACGCCCTCCCACACCAGCGCGTAGACCAGGCCGACGACCACCGCGTGCCGGGTCAGCACGCCCAGCATCAGGAAGATCGCCGAGTAGGCCACGGACGCCACGGCCGCCGCGACGGCGAAGGCCACCGCCAGGCGCTGCCCGTTGCCGTTGAGCACGAAACCGGCCACCAGGGTGGGGATCGCGCAGAAGGCGACGCTCACCCCGATCGCCACCAGCAGCTTGGTGGCGATGATCGTGGACCGCTTGATCGGCTTGGCCAGCAGGTAGACGATCGCGCCGTCGTCGATCTCCGGGCCGATGGCGCCGGTGCCGGCGATCACGCCGATCAGCGGCACCATCGCGCTGAGGGCGAAGCCCTGCAGCAGGTTGGCGGTGGTGTTGTCGTCCTGGCCCGCCAGGGCGCGCACCGCGCTGACGATGATCAGCAGCAGCAGCGGCAGCGCGAGCAGCAGCAAGGCGCGGCGGCGGCCGAGCAGCCCGCGGTAGGTGAGCCGGGCGACGGTCGGGTGGTAGATCCCGGCCTGCACGGGGGGCACGGCCTGGGTACGGGGTCCGGCGGGGCCGGCAGCGGTGGTGGACATGCGCGCGGCTCCTTACGCCGTGACCAGGTAGGAGAAGACGCTCTCCAGGGACTCGTCTGACGGCGAGACCGTGAAGAGCCGGATGCCGTGGTCGCGGGCGATCCGGGGCAGGAACTCGGTGAAGGCCGCGAAGTCGACCGCCTGGATCCGCAGCGCCTTCTCCGACCAGTCCAGCTCGATCCCGGCCGTGGAGGCGTGCGCGATGAGCACCGACGCCAGCTGCCGGTCGTCGCTGGACCGGACCAGGTAGCGGTGCGGGCGGTCGGTCATCAGCCGGCGGATCTTGCGGAAGTCGCCCGACGCGGCGTGCCGCCCGGCCACCACCACCTCGATGTGGTGGGCGAGCTGCTCGACCTCCTCCAGGATGTGCGAGGAGAACAGCACGGTGCGGCCCTCGGCGCCCATCCGCCGCAGCAGCTCCATCAGGTGCAGCCGCTGGCGCGGGTCCATGCCGTTGAACGGCTCGTCGAGCAGCAGCACCGACGGCTCGTGCACCAGCGCCGACGCCATCTTGGCGCGCTGCCGCATGCCCTTGCTGTAGGTCTCGATCCGCCGGTCCTGCGCGTACTCCATCTCGACCGTGGCCAGTGCCTTCTGCGCCGCGGCGCCCGGGTCGGGCAGGCCGTGCAGCTCGGCGTTGGCGACGACGAACTCGCGGGCGGTCAGGAAGTCGTACATCGCCTCCCGCTCCGGGACGATGCCGATCTGCCGGTACGCCTGCTCGTTGCGCCAGATGGGCACACCGTCGAGGGTGACCGCGCCGGTGGACGGCGCCAGGAACCCGGCCATCATGTTGATCAGGGTGGACTTGCCCGCGCCGTTCGGCCCCAGCAGCCCGGTCACGCCCGGTCCGATGGACATGGAGATGTCGTTGACCGCCACCACGTTGCCGAACCAGCGCGACGCCTTGTCGATGCCGATGGTCGTCACGCCATGCCCACCTTCCGGTAGCGGCGCATCAGCAGCCCGAAGCAGGCGGCGATGACACCGAGGACGACCACCAGGTACACCAGCCCGGCGGCCGCGTCCGGCGGCCCGGCCGCCTCGGGGAAGGCCGAGCGCGCGCCGAGGAACCAGGTCTGGAAGCCGTCGATCAGGGTGATCGGCGAGAACACGCCGAGCCAGCCGATCACGTGGTACTTCTCCTGGCTGGCGGCGACGCCCTGGACGCTGGAGACCGCGCCGTAGGAGATGACGAACAGCGCGATGATCGCGGCCACGCCGAACCCGCGCCGCGGGGTGACGGCGGCGATCACCAGGCCGATCCCCGCGAACAGCAGGGAGAGCAGGACTACGGACACCAGGCCCTTCGCAAACCCGGCGGTCTGGTCGCCGAAGTCGAGCTTCGCGAGCAGCGCGCCGATGTAGAGGATGAGGAGCGGCACCGCGGTCAGCAGGAACAGCGCGGTGGCCAGCGCCGCGAACTTCGCGAGCACGTAGTCGATGCGCTCGATCGGCCGCGAGAAGTACAGCGGAGTGGTCTTGAACCGCAGGTCGCGCGAGACCGACTGCGGCGCCTGCGAGGCCACGAACAGCGTGATCACCGCCTGCAGCAGCACCGCGTACCGGGTGTACGCCACCGGCAGCCGGTTCATGTGGGTGAAGATCGCCACGGCCACCATGATCAGCGCGGGCGCGCACATCGCGCCCAGCAGGATCATCGGCAGCACCTTGGACTTGGCGCTGCGGCCCAGGCCGTAGGCACCGCGCAGGCTCTGGCTGAACAGGGACTGGCGGGCGTAGGCCCGGCCCAGCCGCGGCCCCTCGTACTTGCGGTAGCCGATGTTGTGGATGACGTCGGTGGGCGACGCCGCGGGGGCCGCGGACGGCGGACCCGGGACCGCTGCCACGTCAGGCTGCGTCACGGCCGTCTCCTTCCTGGCTCGTTCCGGGCGTGGCCGGGGTGGCACCGGTCGCGTGGGTGCTGTCGGTGTCGTCGGTGTCGTCGGTGAAAAGTTCGGCGATGCGGTGGCGGCGCTGCTCCATGCGCACCAGGCCGACGCCCAGGTGCGCGACCGCGTCGCGCACCACGTCGTAGCTCTCGTCGTCCGCGATGTCGACCAGCAGCAGGTGGCCGCTGGCCTGGACGGTGAGCCCGGCGGCGCCGAGCATCGCCAGCAGGTCCTGCTCGCGGTCGGTGACCTCGACCGCGAGCGAGGCGGTGGCCTGGGTGAAGTCGCTGGTGGACGAGGCCCGCAGCAGCTTCCCGCCGTCGATGACGACGATGTGGTCGCTGGTGCGCTCCAACTCCCCGAGCAGGTGCGAGGTGACCAGCACCGAGATGCCGAAGTCGGTGTGCACGCGGCGGATCAGGCCGAGCATCTCGTCCCGGCCGGACGGGTCCAGGCCGTTCGTCGGCTCGTCCAGCAGCACCAGCTTCGGATCGTGCACCAGCGCCTGGGCGAGCTTGACGCGTTGCTTCATGCCGGTGGAGTAGCCGCCCATCGGGCGGTACCGCTCCTCGTAGAGGCCGACGTGCCGCAGGGTGTCCGCGGTGCGCTCGCGCGCCGCGGTCGGCGGCAGCCCCGACATCCGGGCCATGTGCACCACGAACTCGGTCGCCGACACGTCCGGCGGCAGGCAGTCGTGCTCGGGCATGTACCCGACCAGGCCGCGGATCTCGGCGCCGTCGGTCGCCACGTCGAGTCCGAGCACGCGGGCCCGACCCTCGGTCGCCGGGGACAGCCCCAGCAGGATCTTGATCAGGGTCGACTTGCCGGCCCCGTTGGCGCCCACCAGCCCGGTCACGCCGGGGGTGACGTCCACGGTCAGCCGGTCGAGGGCGGTCACCCGCGGGTACCGCTTGCTCAGGCTTTCGGTAGCGATCACAGTCACGGGACGACCGTAGTGGTGCGCGCCACACGGGTGCGTCCGTCAGGAGTCTCTACTTCGCCTAGTCCTGCGGGCTGATGGTCCCGTAGGGGTCGCTCCCCCGAAGGAGGAGCGCAGGTCATGGTCGGTGGCCGATCGGCCGGGGGCGGTCGGCCGGACGGCCGGGGCGGGCCCGGCGGGACGGCCGGGGCGGGCCGGCAGGACGGCCGGGGCGGGCCGGCAGGACGGTCTGCCCGAGGGGGCGGTCCGGACGGGGACGGGGAGCGGACGGGCGGCGGCGCGGGAGTTTTCCACAGGCCCGGAGGGGGTCTTGACCCTCCCATCGACGGCTGTCACATTGATTCGTGTCATCGTCGGGGACGCTTGAGGGCGGGTGAGGGACGTGGACGGCACGCGTGGGAACGGCGGCACGGACGGCCTGGACGACGGGGGCGGTGCCGGCGGCCGGGGTGATGCGGCGGAGACGGCCGGGGTGGCGGCGCGGGAGCGCTTCGTCGCCGGCTCCGACGGGGTGCGGCTGTGCGTGGCCGAGTACGCCGAGCCTACCGAGCACGCCGAGCACGGGGGCACGGCACGGCCCACCGTCGTGCTGCTGCACGGCTACCCGGACAGCAAGGAGGTGTGGTCCGAGGTCGCCCGCCGGCTGGCGCCCCGCTTCCACGTGGTCACCTACGACGTACGCGGGCACGG
>Ga0131853_10013206_pt1 | contig 15139 bp, 10 predicted proteins | sample TergutLab28metaG_FD_92764 | JGI IMG/M metagenome (GOLD analysis project Ga0131853, IMG submission 92764) | Labiotermes labralis P1 segment gut microbial communities from Petit-Saut dam, French Guiana - Lab288 P1 (version 2) (version 2) | ecosystem: Host-associated > Arthropoda: Insects >...
ACACACATACACATATACAGTGAGACAGAAGGCAAATCTGGCGTCTTCCCTCACTTCTGATCCATTATATCGGAAACCGTTCGGAGCGTCGGAATGACTTTTCGTCTGTACATAATTCTTACTTGACCTGACAATTACAGTTTATCACCTGCCGTGAACTAAAATACTATGATGAACGAACCGACAAGAGGTGGCCTACCGACCGATAGCCGTCAGACAAAGAACAGCCATATATAATGTGTCTGAAAAAAATACGCGTGCCGGACAGCGCGTGATAGTTGAGGTGGCCTCAGACACGTGTGGTGTCCGGTCTTTTGACGGGGTTCAAATGAAACGGACAAGTGAGCAATAACATTAGCATAAGTCGGTCACCATAAAATGCCCTAAGCCAATTCTAATGCTCTGTAGTTGTTAAATGTCATACGGACGGAAAGACACAGCGACGATAATAGGAGCATCTTTGCAAATTCCTTCATTTTTGGAAAGGGGGGGGGGGAGATCCCTGAAAATTGGGGGCAACGATAGAGTAAAATGTCGCGCCCCTCTTATAACTCGCTTGGTTTAATATTACGCTTCAAATTATACGATGCTTTATGTTATGAACGTGCAGCTAATCAGTGGTAACAGGAAGGTAAGCAGTTCGATGTCAGTGTGTACACATTTCGTGCTACAACTGGACAGAAAACATGACACGCTGTGCACACTAAGTGCTACAGCTGGTCAGAACACATGATACGCCGATTGCAACACACTTTGAGGAACGCCCAGTATTTTCCAGTCACGAAAACCGATCACCTGTTCGAAAGCCTTCTGAAGCAATCCATTTCTCTCCCCCTCACGACGAATAACCCTTTTGAGGGCCGCCACCCTCTGCAATCTCCTGCTTCGACCGCTTCTTGTAACAGCAGCTTTCTCTCGAAAGGTGGTAACCATGCACCCCTGCACAAGGTCACATTTCCGAACATCCTAAGTCTTGTGAGATCTGAGGTTTGAGTTCTCGTGGAAAATGTCATTAGGCGAGTGGCCTCGACGTTTCGACGGACCGTGGTGCCTGCTTCTTCAAGTGCAAAGCAGTGCAACACTGACCACTGAAGGTAAAGGCACCACTCACCCACCGACAAGGTGTCAGCAGACCGCAACCTCACCACTGTTAAGAGCCCCGAATATCATACTAACGGGCCGGGTTGTTGGAGGATTTTGTTTTAAGGGTGACGAAATTTCGGAGGCTGTTAACAAAAAGGAAATTTTAAACAAAACCAGTGACGTATGACGTAGGGCTGTACAGCACGTTACGTGATGAACTGAAGGCATCCGGCAGGTCAGAGGTTTCAGCTTATCACAGCGGTGGCTGCGAGGCTCACCGCCCTTTGGGAAGCGACCCCGTGCAGACTGGTGGAAAATTTACTGTCGTACGTTGGGTGTCAATACTGTGTATTTTGCTTGGTTAATTCCGGCGTTGCGGAGGAAATTACTGCCTCCATCTTCAGGGTGACTGAAGTGATCAAGGTTGACACTAAATTAGAAAGTTACCGACTTTTGCATAATAACCTTCTGTGCTAAAAATTAAAACAGCAGGTCCCCTCGCAACGTCCGTACATCTACAGCTCATTACACTGTGTCAGGTCGCAGTGCGTGGCCATGCTGTCCTGAATTCCGCTGTGTGTGTGTCGCGACAGCAGTGAAGTGTCACACGGGATTAAGTTTATAACCCGAACTGCGGTGTGCTTGCAGTAAAATAAACAACAATCATCCCTTGAAATGAGCAGTTACTAATTAATTCTACTTCACCATGTAGAAAACAGTCCGTGCAGCGAGACGCTCCGAACCGGTGGCCGTGATCAAAGCAGCCCCACTACAGCGCTACAAAGGGGCAAAATAAATATTTTTGGAATCGCGGAGTGTTTATGGTTAATTCCGGCTCGACCTGCTGACGGCCTGTTTCTCTCTGTGTGTTTTAATAAATACAATAACGTACCTTCCAGGGTTTGGTTCCCAGGAAGGGCACGACAATTCTCACCTCTCCAATACGTTACGCCCAGACCTGGTCTGAAACCCGTTCAGGTGCCCATTCAAAGGGTACCAGAGGTAAATTAGCCAGGACCTTAAGCCGACCACTCACCTCCATCTACTGCTGTTGTCAAGAATAAGTGGAGCTATGCCTAAACTCCCACCATACGCCTTCATGACCTAGACAGGGACAGCTTTACGTTTACCTGCAGCAAGCTGGGGACTTAGAAGAGCACCGCTTCCTATCGCGCGCAGAAGACGGGTGGACATTTTCAACTTTACCCCTAACTTACCAATATGTACGGCATATTCGACCCTGGAAGCAATGTGTAGGCATTTAGGAAGAGCTTTCGGATGATTCGAATCCTCATTCCTAACCTTACTGCGTTATTACGTACCCAAATAATTGGTTGATCTAAATGTCATGTCTTCTGCAAAGTTCTGGCCGCTAAATATTGTGATACTTGAAAGATAAGGGACCGTATCCCGGACAAAGAACTGGCATTGATAGTCGCTGTATGGAAGTCTCTAAGCCACTGGTCCAGTTCTCAATATTACAAGCCAACAGCGCCAAAGAGTGTCGAATATTCCAGTTCCTGCCACTACAGGCTCTACACTTCTGCTCAGTGACATATACAAGTGCCAGACACAGACAGTTACATATATCAGTTTTGTGCTCACCGTCGGCGGAGAGAGGTTAACGGTTGACCCACGCCGTTCTTGGGGTCCGATGCTGGAGTGCCGTCTGATGGGGAGCCCTCCGCCACCTGGAGTACCGCCCGGAGAGGAGGCACACGATGGAGCAATGCGGATCTTTGGGGGCATCATGAGGGCATTATCAGAAAGACGTCGGTTTGGAAACGCATTGTGGACCCTCAGGAAGTTGCTGTCAGGCGACGACGGCGAGGCGCCGAACCACCAGCCTCCTAAGACGCCAGAATCTGTTGCATTATGGTCACTGTTACTAACATGCACCACAGTTACGACATCCAGATTGGAACAAGTGTGTGGATCATGGTCGTTTCATCGCACCCATCGCATCATCCGGGATATCCCGTGGCAGCTTCGGTATTCAGGGACATTGTAAATGAGACACACTGGGTTACAGAAATTGGAATATGGGTTGGCAAGACACACATGTTTGCAGGCAGGTTAACACTTCTTGTACCGACTGTAACATCGACACCATGCTCAGTTCACACAAGAAACACTTAGACATTACTTCAATGACAATAAACATAACTAATACAATTTAATGCTTAACCCTGTGAAGATTATATTCGTCTGTTTATATTTAAAGATCCATTCCGTACCGCGCAGTAAAAACACTATCTCTTTGTTATACAAACCAGTCAGTTAATGTTGTATAGGGAAATAATCGGTGTTTGTTCTGAGTTCCACACTAAACACATAAATACACTGTGTGGGCAGAACTTAGAATTGTTGAATGCTAAACCTGGTGGTTTGAAAGGTTATATCTCTCTTATACAAACCGGTCAGTTAATGCTGTATAGGGAATAATCGCTGTTTGTTCTTAGATCCATATAAAACACATAATTACACTGTGTGGGCAGAACGTAGAATTGTTGAAGGTTAAATCTGGTGGTGCATATAGTGACCACTGGGCTTTAAAGGGTTATTTATATCTCTCTTATACAAACCAGTCAGTTAATGCTGTATGGCTGTTTTTTCTTAGATCCATACAAAACACATAAATACAATGTTTGGGCAGAGCGTAGAATTTCTGAATGTTAAACTGGTGTTACACATAGTAACCACTGGGCTTTGAGGGACAAAAGAGTAAATGTACGCAATTTTGCGACATAACCCACGGTGCTTTGCGGTACTTTAAGTGAACACAAAATTACGTAAGAGCTCGTCACTCAGTTTCAACATTTCTCCACAGATGTCTCCACTCCATAAAATGAAATGGTTTACATATTAAGTACTTACACGAGAACAGAACGGGAAGTCTAAATTTAGGAACGGTTTACGTCACAAAATGCAGCAAATGCACCCTCTGACAGTGTGACAGAGGCACCTCACCAGTAGATCTGTATATTTATAATGTATAGAGACACAACTGTGTGTTCGACAAAATCACAGGATGGTTGTGTGTAAGTAGTTATTTAATATACAATTTCAGTTTGTTAAGCAAAGACTGTTTCCAGACACGCGAGACAGTGCTGTCAAATTAAATGCCTGTTGATGTGATTAGGACTGCTCATAATTGAACTGATTCCTGAATGCACAGTAAAGGTTTCTCCTTTCATTATAAATGAGATTTCAATTTGCAATACATTGATTAGTTTCCTACGATTTTGTGTTGATCGACGGTGCTGTGGCGACAGATAATACAGGGAAGTAGGGGACAGAGGTCATGTCAAAGATGGCAGTCGCAGTCAGCTTAAGGACTGCATCTGTGCATGCAGACATTCCCCGCCACATTTGGTCAACTCTAGGCCAGCAGAATATTTGAATAACATATCTTAATACGTTTTAAAATATTCACATTAATGGCGCATGAAATTTCAACAGTAATTAGAAAGCACGACCCCGCTAAACTACAGGAACTGCACTAAACCTTCCCTTAAGAAACTCCTCTGTCCCTCTTCCATATCATCCATTTATCCGTATGACAAGCCGTTATATAGTAAATATACAAAGTGAAATTTTCAACTTCACCTGCAGCGGGAATTTGAAATTCTCCTTTTCCACACCATTAAGTCATTTGAGGGAATTGGAGAAAGAGCTCCACTAATTCGTTATCTTAGCACTAGATGATGGTGAATTGTCAGCTTCACGCTCCGACCGATTGAATCCCAAGGAAAACGATCTTGTCAATTTTTTAGACGGTTGGCTGGGCCCGAGTAGATTGAGTGGACGTTTTGGAGAAGTGAAAAATCCCTCGCCCCTGCCAAGATCTCAACCATGAATCATCGGTTTATGAATCGGTATGTACCAAAGTATTATTTGCCCTAAAAGTTTTAGTTGTTACGTCAATACCAAACTTAAATGACACCTGTTCGGGATTTCTGTGCCAGGTACACCCAAAGTTACAGGAGATAACCTCTTTAAGGATCTCAATTTTTCCAACAGAATGAATGCAGCGACAGACCCTTTATTCATTATGATCGGTCTACTGACAGCAGATACACGATGACACTCAACTGCTGGTTTCACGCTTAACAGTGACTCAGAAGGTGACCCATCTGCGACAGAAGTGACGTCACACCATTATTGACCGTTTTACACAGGTGGATAGAAAAGTGGACTGGAAATCTGGGTTGCCTATAATTTAGAAGGTATTTATTAGACTGATAAATAAATAAATAATAAATTCCCAGCAACAGGCCGCGTCTGTGGTCACAAAGGCACCATTTCTTCTTTGCTCTGCTTCAACTCGACAATAACCTTCACTTCATCACTAAGTCATTTCAGCAGCTTCTTACTAAGCTGGGTCACATGTTCAAATACGTAAGATGGACAAACTGTATAACACAGCGCTTCACAGAAAAACACAACTATCTAAGTGACAAACAACACCAATGTAAGAAGTTAGTTAACGACAACAGCAAATGTACGTACATAAAAACACCTGTAAAGTTACAGCAATCCCTGTACAGGTCTGGACAGACCCTGAGGGTTCCAGGAGCCTGAGGCTCCCAGATTTCGAGACAATCGGTGCATGATGGTGTTAAGGCACCGGCCACCTTTACACTACAGGAAATATTGCTAGTACTCATTTTTGTTAGAAGTTGAGTGGACTCGAGGGCCATAGTGTGGCCGGAGGGATTATGTCAATGAACAATTACGACACCAACGGAAATCGAACTCGCGACCTTCCGGCTTGTAGCGCAGCACAGTTACTGTACGCGATTCGAATCCTTGTTCAGAAATTATTTACGCCACAAAATGTAATTCTTTCAGCCGGCTGGTGGTGTTTCTCTACAGTTTCAGCCACTCTGTACTGTCATACTGACAAGGAAATTAAGTATTTCGCATATTCTATTTATTTAATGTTATTTTAAAATGTATTTCCAGAGCATCGACATTTGGTCGCCGCTGACCTTTCGGGACCCTGCCCACACAAGCCAGGAAGCGGAGTGGTCACAAACAACGTGCATCGTTTTATTTGCTGTTACTGGCGACCTTTGCCAGAAGGCACGCATAACTCAACATGGTCTGTTCCCGTACTTTCCTGGCTATCAGCTGGTTTCCACCTGTCAGCAGAACGATAACATCTCTGTCGCTGATATTCCACCGTCTTCCACAGACACAACCTGTCTCCCACGCATAAAAAATTGCTAACTTTTCTAGATTTATTACAGTACTTGAGAAATTTTCATGTAAATTTAGCCATACAAAACTCTTTAAATGACACCCTGTCAGGCCTTACTGCTATATTTAACACCCAGTAAGTCCCGGCCGTTTGGTACGGACCAAGAGACTGTGTGCCTAGAGTGACCCCCCCGCACATCAGAGTTGATATCGCTTGTGGTGTTGACTGTTTTCATTGCCTTGACATTAAGCACGTTTTCGGAGCACCAACAATGAAGCAATCCAATCTCAGTTCACCACGAGAAATTCCAAGCAAACACCGAGATATTAAACACGTCGTAATACCAAATGTTCCTGACTTACTGAACTATTTACCTTCCGACTTCCTTGGCCCTTTTGTAACTTCAACAATGTGCAGAATTATAATACAACCCTTCAACCGGACAGACCTCGAAAATAATTCATATTCTATCAGCAAATAAATTCAAAGTTAAAATATGTACTCTGAATTGTGCCATCCCCGTTGTGTGTACATAAACTAATAAGTGGGTGTGTCGTCAATAACACGACTGTATATGTCTAATTAGATGTTATGGTCTTAGATAAAAACTACATGTTTCGGCCGGTAGTGGCCATCATCAGGTTTTATAATTCGACTAACTTAAGATTATTCCACACGCACACACATACACACACCCACGCGCACACGCACGCACACACGCACAAAATCCACAGAAACGACCCCAAAGAATTGAAGGAAGCAACATTCAATTAAGCCAGGCCCCTACTAAGATACTACAAACGGTTTCCCCAGGACCGGACCTTCATGTTTCTTGGTTTTGTTTCTGATATTATAGGGTTATATTTTTTCTGTATTTTTTATACATTATTCCGTGGTTCAGTCACATACCCAACAGAGAGGTACTATGCTCCAACAATGGTTTTGATGTTGAGATCTCATCAAATACGCCGCCACCCGAACTGTATAGAATAATCTTAAGTGAGTCGAATAATAAAACCTCATGATGGCCACCACCGGCCGAAACATGTAGTTTTTTGATCTAAGGATATAACATCTAATTAGACATGTACAGTTTTGTTACTGACTACACACCAACTTATTAATTTAAAATATACAGCTCAAAGACGTTACTAAAGCTACACGAGCCACAGCCACAGCCACAGCCACAGCCACAGCCACGAAATACGTACCCGTTGAATTTTTACGGGCCATGTCCTCTGCACTGGAAGTCTTGCGTTGCTCGATACGCAGGTTAGGAATGTTGAATGGTTGCACATGCATGTTGTCGGAACTGAACTGGTGCCTGAGAGGGCGATGTCTCTCGGGGCTTGGCAGAGACAGGTTGTCCAGCTTCAATTTGTTACGCTGGTTCCTGCAGAACACACAGTCACATAAGGCAAATAATCAGTTTCACTTCCGGCACCAGTTCGTAGGAAGTCGGGTGGATCCCAGATGTGACGGGACAGACAATATTCCTGTCCCTAATGAGGTCACCAGTCCACCGGCAGTCGCTTTAGGTCCCTCTTACAGACCTGCTTCAAGAAACATTACATAGGAGTGAGATGACGCATCCATTTTCGTGAACTCTTTTTCTGCGAAGAGAAAATGGACTTCTATGCGATTTGTTAAAACGAGAGAGCGATGTTATCAGCAGAAAATGTGAACAATTTGTGAAAAGAACAAAACGAAAATGAAAACGGAAGTGAAAGAACTATCAATAAACAAGACGCTAATAAAGAGATATACATTCGTCACTCCTTTTCTACAGGCGTGTTTTGAATTAACATATATGAGCTGTTATTCTCACACCGGCTTGCAACCCACTCAGTCAGGAACGCGGCTTCTTCCTACGGCTTTAAACAGTCCGGACCACTTGAATCTGGTGATGAGGTAAAGAATGGGTGGGGCTACACCTCCAGTCTTCCTACATGGCTTCATAGCGTGAACAGCGACACCTATACCGTTAACTTTGACACAACGAGGACGCCCTAGTTTTAATTCTACACGTCGTTTAACTTCCCTATTTAATGTTTATTTAGCAATGTTTTCCTAACGTTTAACGTCAAATTTCGGGGTGACTCCGAAATTGGAAACTGACTTGGAAAGGATGTGGAAGGAAACGGTCATGGCTGAATTTGATATATTCTCCTGGATTTTTCTACGTACAGTCCAAGTAAAAATAAAGAAAATTATTTTTAGAGGTAATACCTGAGATGAGATTTGAACTCTGGACTTCCAGAACACGAGGCATAACTACCCCTTCTGTACCGCAAAGTTAGGCGCAGTTAAACATCGTCTGCATGAAGCATAATGACTATGGAAACAAGATGTCCCCATTTCATCAGTTTCAGCGGTTTGAAGGACAGCGCATGAAACAGTTTAATGCAATACGAAACAGTTTAATGCAACGTGAAACAGTTTAATGCAACACGAAACAGCTTAATGAATCGTGAAACAGTTTAATACAACCTGAAACAGTTTAATGTGACGTGAAACAGTTTAATGCAACGTGAAACAGTTTAATGCAACACGAAACAGCTTAATGAATCGTGAAACAGTTTAATACAACCTGAAACAGTTTAATGTGACGTGAAACAGTTTAATGCAACACGAAGCAGTTTAATGCAACACGAAACAGTTTAATACAATCTGAAACAGCTTAATGCATCCTGAATCAGTTTAATGCAACTCGAAGCAATTTAATGCAACACAAAACAGTTTAACGAATCTTGGAACAGTTCAATGCAACCTGAAACAGTTTAATGCAACGTGATTTTTGTGATGGCAGTAAGTGTGAAGGCCGTTGGAATAAACTTTCATAGTTCTTAAGGAATAAACTTAAAGGAAACAGACCAATTCGAACACTTAGGCGTAGACAGGCTGATAATATTAAAATGGATTTTCAACACATACGGTCGGAGGGAGTGGAATGGCTTCATCTGGCTTAGGAGAGGGCAGGTGCCGGGCTGTTGTGCGCACGGTAATGGACCTTAGGTTTCAATAAATTGTGGGGAATTTCTTGACTATCTGAAGGAAAATTAGCGTGTAAAGAACGACTGCCCCATGTAGTTAGTTACCGAAATAAACCATCTCACAAATACACACGCATGCAAAACATTTCATTTCCAAAATTTATTAACATCATCATCATTCTCAATAACAGTTGACTCTAAAAGAGCCGAAACATGCAGCACGTGTCCCAGTGCAGTGGTGACACTCAAACTTGAACCCAGTACGAACAGCTGCTGCATTGCACTGTGACGCTTTCGAACGTTCAAATGCATTACGCCATTTACATTAACAATACGCAATTCATTGCGACGTCACTTTCGTGAACCAAACAACACTTTTCAATTCGTATTCTGACTTTATTTTGAGGTGTGCCATCCCCGTTGTGTGTTTAAACTATAAGGTGAGGTATATTCAGTCAAAAACACAACTATGAATATATGGCTAAATGATGGTGTTTATTGGCAATAGAAAACTACATGTTTCGGCCTATAGCGGCCATCTTCAGGTTTTGACAACGTTCTTGCTATAAGAGTTATATATGATATGCATAAACCGCGTGTCGATGTTGAGATCTCATCATCATTATCATTTGCGTGAGTTTGTTAAGCTAAGTTTGGTGGGATGTCTATTGCGTGACTGGATTTATAGGTAGAGGGTGTGGATCCACACCCTCTACCTATAAATCCATTCAAGCAATAGACATCCCACGAAACTTAGCTTAACAAACGCACGCAAATGATGATGATGATGACGATATCTCAACATCACCACGTGGTTTATGCATATTATATATAACTCTTATAGCAAGAACGTTATCAAAATCTGATGTTGGCCGCTATGAGCCGAAACATGTCGTTTTCTATTGGTAATAAACACCATCATTTAGCCATATGTTCATAGTTGTGTTTTTGACTGAATTTACCTCACCTTATTGTATTCTGACTTATTCCATAGCACAGTTCAACACTAATTCTATGAATACCTCTCCAAGCGCACATACTGTAAACTGCTCTTTGAACCAACCAGGTAGGTCACTGTCCCTATAAACTGCTGAACACATGCACAACTGTGAGCCGTGTTTGTAGTTAACTGCGAGGAATTAAGGAACGGAAATTGGTAGGTATATTTACACTAACCAGAGTCACACCCAAGGGAGGGGCGCCGGGATGCAGGTCCCCCCCCCCAACCGCCAAAATGTAATTTAAAAAACACAGTTTTTGTAATCACGACGATACCGAAAGCTTATCGTGATTTACCCATCAACCGAAATCAGCTGATGACTAGTGCATTAGCATTGTAAAAAAAATAAATCAACAAATAAAAAAAAAAAAAGAATATGGGATATTTTGAGCCATTGAATGTGTATCTGTACTTGCATGTACATAAATGCAGCTGCAGACAGCGGTGGGTTACAGGTGTACTTAGGGCACGATTTTTGTAATAATTTTTAAAATGAAATATAAATTTTACATAACCTTGTGGTCAACCGCACCCCCCCCCCCCACCACCACCAAATTTAACTAACAAATTTTATGCCCGCTACAAATTGCAGAGAAACGATAAAACAGATAACGAGCCAAAGCAACTGTCAGCAATCCAGATGTCCTGCAGCATAATCACAGTACACGCGCAGAACTATGACACTTGACCTTTAGGCACCATGCATCCTATATATAGGACAGACGTACCGCTACTCCCCAGAGTGCGCTTTTTATATATTTAGTCAACAAATACATTTAATTATTTTTTTTTTAGACTTTCTCTCGCCATCTTCGTTTATTCCTCCACAAAATGTCGTGTATTTCCTAATGTTATTCTTCTTGGTTCATAAAATATTAACATTTTACATAAATGATGTGCTAAACTGTAAATGTACAGCTCCAGGGTCAAAGGGTTAAAAAATGTCCTCATTTTTACTTTACCAAACTTATTTGTCTGCAGCATCGTTAATTGACACACGGCGCGTTTTCGCGCGACGGGAAACAAATTCTTCTTGGAGCTTTGGAAGTACTTTTCTATCCTACGATCCTCGATACCCGAAAGAACATCTTGTTCTTGTCCTTCTGATAAGAGTGGTGTAAATGTGAAGATGAGTACGAAGCACTGGTATCATACCGACAGGGGAAATTGAAGTACTGGGAGGGAAACTTGTCCTCCGAGTGCCAATTTGTCTCGTAAGGCCTGGCCTGGGATCGAACCGGGAACCCGCAGTGAGAAGCTGCTATGTTGCCACACAGCGACCGCTCGTCCTTCTAGTAAAGTCCGGCCGGATACAAGGCAAAAACTTGGTGAGGAAAAGCAACAGAGTGACGGCAAGTGGCAAGCTGCAGTGTGTCGAATAGGCAGAAATGGATGCGAAGCGTGCCAGGTAAGCGGCCAGCCAATATCAGCCCAAAATGTTCACCCAAATACAGCCGTGCAAACAAAAAAAAAAATTCAGTCCATTCCTTTTTAAATGACAATTTATATAGTATAACGCCACTTATCCGGACGTTGGTTATCCGGATCGGCTTGACACTTAGGGTAAATTTGTCGTGAATTCTAGAAATCTAAACTGCCTGGAAATTACCGGTTATCATATCAAGTACAGTGCAGTGTTATGGCTTCTAGAAGTTCAAATCAGGCGTGGTCGAAAGGTTTAGACGCCGGTACATACTGTAAATAGTAACAGCCGAATTTCAGATTGTCAATGTAGCTTATTTTCAAAGAAAAATTCATTTTTCCAGATTTTCTGCATATCCGGATGGCTCGCCGTCCCAATTAATATGGATAAGTGCAGTTCTACTGTATATACAAATACCCAGTCTCTACTTCACAGCCCACCACGTTTTCTCCACAGTGCATACTTGATCTCTTCCCCGGGTGTAAAACGGTCGGGACGTGGCGTTGACCACCCACCGCATCTAGCGCCGAGGTTTAGGAAAACGCAGAGCTATACCTCTGTCCCCCTCCACGCCTTCATGGCATAAGGTGAACTTCACACTTTAACCTACCTCACAACGAACTTTCAGCCTGCGTTACTAGGACCAATCTGCAATGCTGCTCAAGGACACAACACTTTTAGCTGGTTATTGTCATAGTCATGGAACACAGACGGTGCATATAGCTACAACTCTGGTGTCAATGGTTAATGTGGTCCAGGAAAGGGCCTTCACCAGTGGCACTAACCCAAGCATCGTGCCTCAAGTCCTGATATATCGATTTGTCGATCTATCGATCTATCGATCCTGACCGCTGTTGCCACAGCAACATACCTGTCTATGTGGTCCAGCATTTCTTGCAGCACCTCCAGCAGGTTAGTAAACTGCTCCAGGTTCAGCGAGGGGTTCACCGTCTGCGGTAGCAATGATGGCATCACCCTGGTTGCCATCAGGTTCACCGATAGACCGTACTTCTTATCGCTCAGCATCAGCCTGTAAATATCTGCACACAACACGTTCATTGGTAATTTGTAGCGCACAATTTAACAAGAAAATTGCGCACTAAAACGCACATCAATTGTAGTATGACAGCAGTGTTGAGGGAGTTAGACATTTCTTTTATATACAGAGTGTTTCAGGAGGAATATTCTTGTATATACAGCGTGTTTTAGAAGGAATCTTCTTGAACGTAGAGGATGTTTTAGGAGGAATCTTCTTGAATATATAGGGTTTTTAGGAGGAATCTTGTGTATACAGGGTGTTTCAGGAGGTCTGCTTGACAGGGTATTTAAGGAGGAATCGTCTTGCATATACAGGGTGCCTCAGAAGGAATCTTCTTGTATATACAGATGTTTCAGGAGGAATCTGTCACTCTTCGTAACGTCTCTTATGTCACTTTACACCTATATCTCAAGATGAACGGTTACGGAGATAACGACGCGAGAAACCGTGGTCTTCTTTTTGGTTCCACCTACTGTACTTGTTTAGCACAGTGTGCTATTCGTCCACTGCGCAGTTCTGTCCTTGAGCTGACAGCCAAGGCAAGCCATGCGGAGGTGAGTGTGATAAGAAGAGCACTTGGAAACCTAGGGTTTATTGTTATGAAGGTAGTGCGAAATTAGCTTGATTAATTAATGTCACGCAGATGTTAATTAGATACTAAGAACAGGTGTAAACTTTGTATGACCTACAAATCCCTCCTTGTTTTAATATATATTTGATAATCAATAAATATACCACAGTGTCACCCTTTAAAATTTCTCTCGCCGTCAATTTCGCTACAGTTCAAATTCCGATATAAGTATTTATGGCTATATGAAAGCAATTTCACCGAAGTGAAATATGGTAGATACCTTCTGAGAAAAGCTGCATAGGAAAAAAATTTGATTGGGGAAAACCGAAATGGGAGAGGCCACACAACGGAGAGAACAGGAGAATGAATGGGTACTGTATGTGGGATTTGACGGTTTGAAGGTTTTCATGATGTAGTGCACAAACTTTATGCAAGAAGGTGTTCTTTATCAAAGGTGGTGTTAGCGGTTACAGCCAGGGAAATGTTTAATTAAAGTTCAGCGCTAATTAAATGGGACAGGTCAATACAAGGATTTGGCTACGGGCTGAATTACCCTCTGGTGGCATGTCCAATACTTCTCTGTCTTCACTGCCGTACCCAGTCAAAATGTGGGGGCCAGAACATCTAACCAATGGGTGCCAGGGACTCTTTCCATGGGGGAAGAGCACCCGGGACATAAAGCTGACAATTTACTTTTATTCAGTGCCATGGAATGCGTGGTGATGCATATCCAGTGTTTTGGGGGGGGGGGTACCAGCATTAGGGAACATTGTACAGTAGTACACAGCGGTAGAATTTAAGGACTAGAATTATACTCAATTATACATAAAAATTGAATCCGTACCTCGCAGTAAAACACACTCCGTCTCGGTTATGCAAACCAGTCAGCTAATGTTGTAAAGGGAAATAATCGCTGTTTGTTCTGAGATCCACACAAAACACATAAATACAGAGTGTGGGCAGAACGTAGAATTGTTGAATGTTAAACTGGTGGTACATATAGTGACCACTGGTCTTTAAAGGGTTAAATCTGTCTTAAAAACCATGCAGTTTATGTTGTATACAGAAATAACAGCGGTTTGTTTTCAGATCCATACAAAACACACAAACACACCGTGTGGGCAGAACGTAGAACTGTTGACTGTTAATCTGGTGGTATATATAGTGACCACTGGACTTTAAAGGGTTAAATCCGTCATAAAAACCATGCAGTTTATGTTGTATAGGGAAATAACCGCGGTTTGTTCTCAAATCCATACAAAACACACAAATACACCGTGTGGGCAGAACGTAGAATTGTTGACTGTTAATCTGGTGGTACATATAGTAACCACTGGACTTTAAAATGTTAAATCTGTCATAAAAACCATTCAGTTTATGTTGTATAGGGAAATAACCGCGGTTTGTTCTCAGATCCATACAAAACACCAAAATACACTGTGTGGGCAGAACGTAGAGTTGTTGAATGTTAAACTGGTGGTACATACAGTGACCACTGGGCTTTAAAGGGTTAAATCTGTCATAAAACTCTTCAGTTTATGTTGTATAGAGAAATAACAGCGGTTTGTTTTCAGATCCATACAAAACACATAAATACGCTGTGTGGGCAGAACGTAGAATTGTTGAATGTTAAACTGGCGGTACATATAGTGACCACTGGGCTGTAAAGGGTTAAATCTCTGTTATACAAACCAGCCAGTTAATGCTGTATAGGGAAATAATCGCTGTTTGTTCTCAGATCCACACAAAACACATAAATACGCTGTGTGGGCAGAACGTAGAATTGCTGAATGTTAAACTGGCGGTACATATAGTGACCACTGG
>Ga0131853_10013207_pt1 | contig 15138 bp, 18 predicted proteins | sample TergutLab28metaG_FD_92764 | JGI IMG/M metagenome (GOLD analysis project Ga0131853, IMG submission 92764) | Labiotermes labralis P1 segment gut microbial communities from Petit-Saut dam, French Guiana - Lab288 P1 (version 2) (version 2) | ecosystem: Host-associated > Arthropoda: Insects >...
GCGGACGTTTGTGAGTACGGTAATGAACCTTCGGGTTCCATAAAATGCGGGGAATTTCTTGACTAGCTGCAAACCAGTTAGCTTCTCAAGAAGGACTCTGCATCATGGAGTAAGTAAGTAAGTTAAGTTCATATTTTTCACCTCCTTGACTTGGAAAATCCTCTGAGTCCTTTCACTAATTCTTTACGATGGTACAAACACCTTAGTTTTGCGAAGTGAAAGGAAGCTTGCTTATCGGACTTTTCTATTCATTTCTCTCAAAACTGCTCGTTGCATTATTGAGTTTTTCTTGTACGCCCACGAAATGCATGTATAAATGACGCCAACTCCTGTGGTACCGGAAACCGCAGTGTTCTTCCTGGAGGGCTGGTGGAAGTTACACTGACGTATGTATCTTTGTAGTCACCCCGTGTGGTACCGGATACCGCAATGTTCCTTCGATGACTGGCCACCTCACTACATAATTATGCAAACGTCATGGAAAGTACGGCTTAAAAGCTGAGCTGCCGTCAGTTGCGGATTGTGACTATACTGTCCGGTCGTGCTTGGAGTGGTGGTGGTGGCACTGGGTGATATTAGTCAACTCGCAGTGTTCCGTATGTGCTCTCTATAACTTCATGAACTCTTTCTATTACGAGTGTTTCGATACTTATTGATGTAAAGGTGTGTGACGGTGGTAACCGTTGTGTTTGGTTATCGTCCTCGTTTTCTCCTTACAGCGTTCTTGTGTTTGGTATTATGAGTAATAGCTGACATTGTAAATTGTGGAGTTTTTACTAGACAAGGAAGGAATGTAATTATACTCTTTGGAAATCAAATATCAGTTTATAAAGTTATTGCCTTACTGTACAGCACGTTTGAGATCTTATAATTCACACAGCGTTGGGTTTGAGGTTGAAATTATATAGTACCGTGGTTCATCATATAGAGAGTGAGACATTTCTCTTTTGTCATACACTGTTTTCGGCATTCACAACATACCTTATGGACAATGGAACTCCAACAAGAGAGTGTCGTTGTTGATGACGTAAGCCGAGACACTGGCTCTGTAGCAAGTGTGTATGGCGAAACATACGATTCTTTCGATTCAGAACTTCATCTTGTATCGGTGGACAACATGCTGAGTCTAGGTGAGTTCATACTTTCAGAATCCGATATTAAGTGTTAGTAGTGTTATGCGTTCATTGCAGCAGTTATATGCAACGAACAGATTAGACTTACAAAGAAATCTAAGAGCTGGTGGAATTCTGGGAATGCTTCCGACCCATGCAGTTCATCTTCTGTTGTCTTAACATCTTTTTCTGAGAGAGTAAAGATTCGAGTACTCATAACTATAATTTTGCCTCTTTTATGCGTGTTGGGTAACAGTAGATCTGAATCGAATGGAAAAGAAGCACGAGGTTTGAAATTTGCTCGGAAGGTGATCATCAAGGTGATATCTGGAGTCACTGTCATTTTGATACTGGACGACACACAGGTATTTGCTGTTCTCTCATAAATTACCACGTACACTGGAATTTTGAATTATCAGAGCATTAAGGGGAAGTGGATAAATAGGTTTTTACACTTATGTATGAACGAACAAGGGATTGTTATCGATTAACATTGTAAACTTCAGTGCGATTATAGAACAGTAAGCATTGTGTTAATAGTTGGTGACATTCGTATGCAAGTCACCGACGTAATGTGATAAACACATAAGTATACACACAGTGAGTGTGTGTTCAGGTGACAGAGTGAGAAGTTCAGTCGTCAACGACATTTTCTACCACCCGAGTGATGGTCAATTGTCCCACTGACCCAGCTAGCCGGAACTTCAGCTGGACCACCCTGCAGTCACATCACACGCCATTAAGTACGATGTTAATTAATATATGAAACCCCAACTATTACACCAGCGACATATACATCATGAAGAAGAAGAGTGGTGGATTGAGACCGATTGCATTAGACTGTCGTTGTGGAGATTTTGATACAATTTGCAGTATTTTAACAAGCTCAGAAACCCAATTGATGCCTGCACTTTCGCAGAATTTTCATAAGCTCTAAACGCCTTTAACTTTCGCGTCTTATTGAGATGGACTGTAATTTACGAATATTTTTAGATTGAATATCGTGGTGGCAACCTTCTGCGTTGTCGTCTGTCTACTGAACGTCTCTCCCAAACTTTGTAACTGCCAGAGAATGTTCAATTTTGGACGTCAAGTATGTTTGAGGGTGCAGTAGACGACTTTGTGATATACACAGGGTAACACGAAACATATTGAATAAACAGTTATGAATAGCGAAAAAAGAATGGTGCTTCGGTTTTGGGGTTGGGCGAGAGGTTAACAATAACTAGTAAAAAAGCAACGTGTTAGGAAATGTTGCACATGGCCTTAGATTTGATGGATTCTTTGAAACATTGTGCACGACGGATGAAGTACAGGAATTGTTTAAACTTTGGTTGTCAGTGGTCTGTATTTGTTACACCAATTGGGGACATTCCCAGAATATCCGAAATAGAAGTCGATGTAGTGGGAGTGCAGGAGGTTAGATGGGACCAAGGGTAGCCGTGAAACGGAATATATTTATATTTATGTAAAATAAGTTAATGTTGTGACGAAGGAGATATCGGCATTCGATATAGACAGGCTTGGGTCTCATTTTGCCACATTCTTTACCTGGGGTTGGCAGAATGAGTTTAGTAATTCTTAAGAGACAAAATGAAGAGGGGTGAGTTCCGAACGATGTTACAGCCATTTTATTTGTGTTAGGCGCAAGGTTTAGTTCGGTAGATGACGGAAGTTCACGTCTAATAATGTCCTCCTCACAGGAAGTGTCGTCAGACCCTCTTTAAAATGTCAGAGGAAGACGTGAGAGGAGGGAACTTGCAATAAATCTGACATCTTGGCAAGTGAAGGAAACAGGAAACTGTGAGTAAGGGTCGTGTTCTACACGCGGCCTTACTGTATTTTGGTTGTCTGTCACGTACGTATATTTGCTGACTGGTTGATTCACTGGTTCGTTCGTTCCTTCGTTAATTGGGAAGCCCAAAATCGACATCTCCGCACTTGTTATTGGCGAGCACTATTCTGTAAGCTATTTAACTGAAGCATAAACGGGCGTGTCACTGTTATCAGTCGTCACAGAACTGAGAAATAATTACAGTTAAAGAAGTAGGCCTATGAATGTAGGCACTAAATAGTATAGCCATAAGTAACCGAAAATTTAAAGTTGAGACGTGTGGGCGGAAAGGAGGTACCAAAATAAGAAGACTGAGAAGGCAATGGGGAGCAGAAAAAAGGAGAGAAGGAATAACAAAAACGAAAAATATAGGACAGGGAGAGGAGGAAATCAGGTTAGAAATAACCGAGGAAGAGAGGAAGATGAAGAAGAAAGAAAATGGCGTTTGAATATGTACTTCTGTATTGAAGACGATTGAAGGGATATTCCGGCCCGCTGTGCTGTGTATGTGCTTAAAGCAGGGACAGACGGTGCCCATTAAGTTACTGATAATTCGCAGAGTTGCAAACGTCCGCAGAGGAAGTAAATGCCACAGATAGCTAAACGCTGATTCATCGTATAGCAAGGCTCTCCATTGTGAGTAATGCTGCGGTCAGCGGAAAGTAGATTGCATATTTGCACCGTTTCTTGTGTGACCTTGTGTGACGTTTCGATTTTTGCATTTGTGGGAGCGTCTTTTAGTTTCGTCATGTCCGCGAGTCCCTCAGTTCCGTATGCATTAGGTCCCAAATCACTTAAACGTACACGAAAAGTTGTCGAGATGGTTTGATTTTATTTTGAACCAATAATGAACCAACCACGATACCACACCGTCTACACATCATCTACACGCTGGATTAAAACTCACCACGTCACTACACCAGGTATCACTCCGCGCAGACCAAACATTTTTTACACCCACTATTTTAATAATTACCCATTTTTAACCTGTATTCGTATTACGTACATAATTTTATTGAAATTATAAGTGTAATTGTTATGGAGTAACGGCGACACAGCCATACACATTGTACCTTTGTATTCTTGTAATAATAATAATATCACCCTGAATATGGCTGTAATAGCGGCCGAAACACGGTGAAAACATTGTGCATAAAATACATCATAAACATTGAAGTGCATTTACTGATTATTGGTACTATGTTGTGGATCTGCCTAATTCGCGGAAGATGGAACATACTAAAAACTACAATGAACTCGTTACCGAAGGCAAGCTTTCCGTGCACAGGTATTATTCAAGTTAATTCATTTTGACGACCGCTCGCTTAAGACTCTAAAAATTTGTTTCACGGGTATCTTCGTATTTATTTGACAGATTGAGACACAGCGTAATGTGCTGCACATGCGGGTAGCCGAGAGTCGCGGTGTGTAAGTTTCGTTCACATTAAATTTAAGGTCCACTTGAAACTTAGAGGTCTTTTGCGTATTCCATGAAATTTGTCGTTGTGAATCTTTGACATACTTCTTTAAAACGTGATGTATTGTGCTTGCATTGTGGGTGTATAATTGCTTGTAAGTTCATTCTGTTAATTAACTTTGTGGGTCACCTAACTGCAGAATTGAACTTTGTGCAAGTCTTTGGAATCCTACGGTTGGTTAGCCGAAAGGTGGCGTGAGATACGCAAGTGTGTGTAAGTTATCCAAATTGTATTCTATTGTAAGTGTGTGTTTGCTTAAATTACTTCTTAACTTTTGCGTACTGGCATATCGTTTCAGAGTCCCGTCAACAGATTTTGTTTTTAATGGTTTATCATGGTTCGCGAGTTTCCAGCATTTTAATTCGTTTCAAGGTCCGCGTTGCGTATGGGCCTAAATACGTTTCAGATGCCCTAGCCAAAGAAAAAAAAATGAAAATAAATTTACAAGAACACAGAAGACAGAATATTTGAAAGATCCCGCAGGTCGAACAGTCTCATCAGAAATACTGTAATGCTAATAATTAATTCGGATACGATACCATCAACTCAAGTGCCGTAGTATTTTATACGAGGGATTCGTTTGTGGAGACCTTGCGTGATTCAAAACCCACATAATTCGAGACATGATATTCTCGGGGGATTAAATGTGAATTGGGGGGGGGGGGGTGGATGCGTTATCGGAGCGCACACATATACAATCATTGTAGCGTGTCTTTGTTTTAGCATACATTCTAAGCACAATATAAATAAAAGCTAATCAAGTGGAAATTTCGTTAATTGATGTAGTACACTGCATGGAAAATTGGAAGAAGTTGTTTTTCCGACGAACCTGAAGGAACAGAAGATTCGACAGGCGCATAGTTAGGATGCCCTCCCACCCCAGCAGATGTTGAAGGCTGATGTGATTTTGTTGCGTTCCTTCTGCTGAAGAAAGAATCTAGTACTCATTGAGTTTTTTCTTCCTCCCTATCCCCCACCCCGCGGATTTTTTTTTGTATGCAGACACACATCCTATCATCTGCCGCGCCACCAGTTTTAAGTTTTTTGAAATCGCATTTATTTGAAATTTTGCGCGTGAAGTGAGACATTATAAAAAGTTTTTGTGTCGCACCATTTCAGAACTTGTGCGCATAGTCAAATGGAGATCAAGCTGCATTTGTTTTTGAAATCGTGGTTTTTAATTAATTACTTGTGTACGAGTAAAGGAGACGTACTGTTAAGTACGAATAACTAAACATTGATAAGGGATCAGGTTGCTCATAATATAAACTTACGTCTTTAAGAAACACGTTTAAACAATTCGGTGTACTCAATATGAACACCTGTATAATTTGACTCTGTGCAGCTGGAATACATAATTTTGCAGTAAACTTCTCAACGTAAATACCTGTGCTTTCTTGAACTCATTACTAGATAGAGATGGGTGGTCGTCGTCAAGATATCCTGGCACTGGCACTTACTGTACAAAATACTGGACAGTTCCCAGAATACTTCATCTTCTATGCGAATTCCGAGATGGTAATTTAAACAGACCACGACCTTGTCGTGGATCTCTCTGCCTAAAATTAATCTCATTTTATGTATGGTATTCAGAATTTCAGTCTAGAAAATCAGTAATTTTATGACCCGAGAATCTGGTAACTATTGTGTATTTAGAATGCTGTATTGTATGGCGTCAAATAAAATGACGTCCCAAGAAATGCTACATACTAAGGAGAACAGAAAGTTTCAATCTTGGTCTGGAAAACAAGTGTCCTATCTAAGATTTTTGTGTTCTTTTCCACGGTCTCTCCGGGCAAGTCCTGGAGTAGTTGTCTACAATACGGGATGTCCGTTTGCTTGTACTATTTTCCGTATTGAAATCTTAATCGTAACTTAATGAAATCGTATAATGTGCATTTGGAAATTATTTGCCAAATAAACCAACACTCCAATCTTTATTTAACAGTTGTCACGTTATAGTAATATAAATAACAGCAGTATACTTTGAATTGGAGAACTCATCTCACAGCGAGTGTAAAATGTAGTAATTGTTTTTTTTCAGATGCATTACTCGCAGATCTTCAGAACACAATATCCCCAAGCAGCTCACTGGTTTCTCCTGGTAGTGGATCTGGATCGGCATATGGGTCATTGAATAGTAGCACCCGGGGAAGATATCCTACAGGCCCTGGAGGAGATTATGGCACGACAAGGAGCATGTCCACCGAGCGGTATGAGACTCATCACTCACAGAGCCCTTCTTCGGTAAGTGCATAATAATAGTCTTCTGGGATATGATGTTGCCTTCCTGGGTATGCCATTCAGACATTTGGAGACTGTGCAGTGGTCTCAAAACATCAGGAACCAAATACTTGATGGTGCAGTGCTGTATGGCTGAAGAATGGGGTACCCCGTTCACACCGTGGTGAAAACCTAAAAAATTTGCCACGATGGCATAGTTCACAACCGTATGCTGCGTAGCTTCTTCTGGGTGTATTGTAAGTGTCTGTGGAAATGCAAGTGCTAAAAGAGCCTTGGCTGAACATGTAACGGACGGTAACCTATAATTAGGAATTACGGTTGAATGTAAAATTTTGGCCAGGCACTGGTACAATAATTGCAGATAGTGGTTTAATCCGAAATTATACTTGGATAATAGTAAGGAAGTTTTAAGTAGTGACTGATTTTCAAATTGCAGCTTACTACTCACCCAGAATTTGCAGTGGTTGAGTCTGAAATTGTAATCAAGCAGTAAAGACCAGCAGCTGACCTCTAAAGAAGGATTCTTTCATTGTTATTTACTGACTGAAGCTTATAGAATTGAAGAAAATGATTCGTATTTATTCACCACGATCGAACCTTTGTGTTTTATTCATCAAGCGATAAATAATCTTATGATGGGTAACATAAGTGAATAAAACGTTTCCACATATGTTTTAAATGCAGCAGTACTTTACATGTAGAACTTTTTTCATTTTTTGTCAGAAAGACGTACCATTACCTGACATAGGATGTCAGCCACTGGATGTAATTGATCGTACATATGTGTACAACTGTTAGACACCCTTCTGTGAATGTTACACGATTTATAAACACTTAAAAATAGAATTTAGAAGTGTATGAAACAATGTTCTCAAATAAACTTTATTCTTAAAGGCTGTGCTCATCATGTTCCCAGTATGGCTTTAGCAGGTTGATAGTTTGCGAATGAAATTTTGCCAGACAACTTCTACGAACTTTAAACGTGCAGTGGGAAAGATAAGGGGTAAAATGTAAGAAAGACTGCATCTAGAAGTACCGAGTATGTAGGGCTGTGTCATTTCTAAGGCGGTTAGTCGCCAACCTTTCATTGCAGATTCCCGGCTTCGATCCCACCTCAGTCGAGGTGGGGGTTTGTGGTGGATACAGTGGCACTGGGACAGGTTTTTCTTCAAGTACTTCGGGTTTCCCGTCAGTATTATTCCACCAGTGTTCCATACTAATTCATCTATCACCGACCTCATACAGCTGTCGCATTTGACAACGTCGTGAAGTAGTGAGCTTAAAAAAACCTGTACTGCGTGAAGTATGCACACTGTGTATTCGTTCTCCTGGCCTGTGTCGATTTAATTAAGACGAATACCATTTTTGTTGGTGTACATTTGACTATTATATGCAATATTAGCGCTTGGACCGTCACCAGATAAGGGACGGGAGGGGCGCGTTTCTTTCCATTGATATTAGCAGGAAAACGAGATAGGTGATGTACGTATATCGTAACATTGCGGCACGATCGCGTAGGAATTGTTGCCATGGAAACGCAACAGTGCATTCGCTTTGTATTGTTGACGTACATAGTCGTTGTCAGTAAGCTAACAAAGCAGTCCCTGTTCAGTCCAATTACAGGCCCATAGGATTCCAGGAGGCTGAGGCTCCCAGATTTCTAGACATGAAGGTGGTAAGGTTGTCATCCCTGCTCACTGGCCGCCTTTACCCCAAAGGAAATGTTCCTGGTACTTATTTCTGTGAGGAGCTGAGTCATCCCCAGTGCCATAGTGCGGCCAGAAGGATTGTGTCAATGAAAACTTCCAGTGACAATTACGTGTAATAAATACAATATAAGCATTGCTATGGAAGCACAGAATTGCGTGTTGTTGTTGTTGCGCTACGTAAGTAGCTACCAGCAATATGAAACACACAAGTCTTCTTGTAAATTCCCCGAGTTTTGTCCGATTTTAACCAAATTTGGACATACCGACATTTTCGTACAAGTCCCCAGTGTCATACTTAACGAAAATCCGGCCAATACATGCTGATACGGCTGATACATACGGACAGACGGACTGACAAACATGACAAAGCTGATAATGCGCTTTGCGCGACTTCAACGCGCATACTACTCTACGTTTTGGGGTTGCTGTTGATATGTCTGTACCGATTGAGCTTTAGAAGCCAACCGCTGGATAGTTGGCATATTTCGAGGAGACGCTGGCGTGGCGTCGGCGTCAGGCAGGATGGTGGTTGGTGATTGTCAAGGATCAGAGTGTGGAATTAGACTTGGAGGGCGTCCAGGACGAGCGCTACGTCATGCACGTTACTCACAGACGTATAGTCATACATATGGGGACTCCAGTTCCCCGTATTTAGTTCGAGCGGCGGCTGTAAGATGGCTCTCGAAGGACGTTTGAAACGTGTCAACATTGGAACTGCGGAGAACGCAGCGGGTTTTGTTGTAATGTGCACGTGTAGAACTAACAACTCGTCCCTGGTCTATAAAGTGGATAATTGCTCAGCTGGTCAAGAACATCCCGCTGTTATGAACTTATCGAATTCACTAAAGCCACTAGCAGGGCTCAAGTCCTGTGTTTGGATCCAACTGAGTTCAGTCAACTTCTACACATTCTGTATCTCGTAAATTCATGTTAATATCGTCTTGACATCTGCACCTAGGTCTCCTAAGTTGTCTCTTTCCTTGACACTTTTAAACTCAAGTTTTGTCCATATTTACCAGCGCCCGCTTGTTGCAGGTGCCGCACCTCGCATACTGTTAGATATAATCCTAATATTACATGGAGTAACGAGTGCAAGGTATGAATTTCCTAATTACGTAACTTTCCTCGCGCTCTTGTCCCTTTCTTTTTCTGGGATCCATGCTGGTACATATTGACTCAACACTTTCCTCATTCTGAAACACCAACATTCGCACTCGTAATAGATTTCAGGTAAACGTTTAGTTTTATGTCTTCGGTTTTGAGTGGAGAGGCAGGTGGAGGCCCGTAGAAGAATAATGTGATGCCTCTTTGGATTCTGGCTTATGAGAAAAGTTTCTGACGGCTGTTGGGCCCTGTACAAAGCAATTGTATATCCTACCCTTAAACCTAGTTGATCAGTTTTTGTGCGTGGGTGTGAATTTTTATTACGACGCGTGAAAGGAAGAGGTTTGGTAGTGAAGCTGTCGCTACCTGTTCGAAGGTACCGTTGCACTTGCGTGGAAGGATTGGTGTACTCGCAAACATTGAAACATAATCAAAATAGCGGTTTGGGGGCTGTGTTTCTAGAAAATCACTATGCTCGCCGATACAGATGTCATGTTGGATTATAGCAGACGTCAAAATATCGTTAGTAATGGTCGTTCGTAACTAATTGCATTGTGTAGGCACCGTCTTAATGGAAAAGGGACATGAGATTCAGTACCTGGAATGTTAGGAGCCTGTATAGGTCAGGTTCACTTACAACAGTAGCCAGGGAATTAGCAAGATGTAAATTAGATTTAGTTGGTGTACTTGAGGTTAAGTGGGACAAAGGAGGCACAATAGGAGCAGGGGATTATAATTTTTTCTGTGGAAAAGGAAAGGAAAGTCATCAGCTGGGAACAGGATTTTTTGTACACCACAGAATAGTATCGGCATTTAAGAGAGTAGAATTTTTTAGTGATTGTATGTCATATATAGTTCTAAGAGGTCGCTGGTGTAATATCATTGTTTTGAATGTGCATGCACCAAGTGAGGAGAAAAGTGATGATTCAAAAGACAGTTTTTTTTTAATTTTTATTTAGGAAATAGAGCAGAGTTTCGATCATTTTCCTTAGTACAACGTGCAAATTCTATTAGGAGATTTCAATGAAAAAGTGGGGAGAGAGAATATTTTGAAACCGACAATTGGGAGTGAGAGTCTACAACAGGATAGTAATGATAATGATGTTAGAATAGTAAACTTTGCCACATAAAAAACTACTTGTAAAGAGCACGATGTTCTCGCACCAAAACATTCATAAATACACCTGGACCTCTCCTGATGAGAAGACTAACAACCAGACTGGTCACATATTGATAGCTGGAGATGGCATTCAAGTGGACTCGATGAACAATCTGTCAGAGGAGCTGACTGTGATACTGATCACTATCTGGTGGTTGAAAAAGTTATGGAAAGATTGGAAGAAAGTAAACAAGCAGCACAGGGTTGGATATGGAAAGATTTAATCCCAGGCAGCTAAATGAACTGGAGGTTAGGAAACAGCATCAGAATAAGATCTCAAACAGGTCTGTAGCTTTGGAGAACTTAAGTGATAGTGAGGACACAAATAGGGCTTGGGAGAACGGTAAAGAGAATATCAAAATCTCAGCTGAAGAGAGTCTAGGTGTGTACAAATTGAAGCAGCATAAATCATGGTTTGTTGAAGAATGTTTGCATTTTCAGATCAAAGGAAGCATGCTAAGATGCGGTGGTCACAGGATACAAGCCCAAGCAGTGCAGATAATCTAAACAATGTAAGATGTGAAGCTACTAGACGTTTCAGGAACAAGAAGGAATTTCTGAAAGCTAAAATTGATGAACTTGAAACTAACAGTAAGACAGAAAATATCAGAGACTTGTATAGGGGTATCAGTGATTTTAAGAAGGGCTACCAGCCTACCATTAATATGATACGGGATGAGAAGATTGATTTGGTTATAGACTGCCACAGAATTTTGGCTAGGAGGTGAAACCATTTGTCTCAGCTCCTAAATGTGCATGTGGTTAGTAATGTTAGTCCGACAGAAATACACCCAATAGAACCACTTGTGCCTGAGCTGAGTGCCTTTGAGGTTGAGGTGGCTATTGAAAAGCTACAAAGATCACCAGGTATTGATCAAGTCCCAGCAGAATTGATTAAAGCACGGCATAGAACAATTTGCTCTGATATCTCTAAACTTTTTAATTCTATCTGGAAAAAAAGAAGAATTGCCTGAGGAGTGGAAGGAGTCAATCATTGTACTTATTTATAAGAAGGACTATAAAACAAATAGTAGTATCATTTCTGTCAACTACATACAAAATTCTATCCATTGTCCTGCATTCAAGGCTAACTCCATATGCAGAGGAAGTTATTGGGGATCATCTATGTGGATTTTGATGCAACAGATCAGCTACTGATCGTATATTCTGCATTCGTCCAGTACATGAAAAAAAAAAAAAGAATACAATGAAGCAGTGGATCAGCTATTTATAGACTTCAAGAAAGCTTATGATTCAGTTAGGAAGGAGGTCTTGTATAATATTCTTATTGAGTTTGGTGTCCCCATGAAACTGGTAAGGCTATTAGAAATGTGTGTGAACGAAACCTAAGTAGAATCCGTGTAGGCAAGCATTTGTCTGACTTGTTCCTATTAGGAATTGTTTGAAACAAGGAGATGCTTTATCGCCATTGCTTTTCAACTTTGCTGTAGAGTATGCCATTAGAAGGGTTCAGGTAAAACAGGATGGCTTGAAATTAAGTGGTACACATCAGCTTTTAGTTTATGCTGATGATGATAATATATTGGGTGGAAGCATACTTACTATGAAGAACAACACAGAAACTTTTTTAATCGTTAGTAAGGAGATTGATCTAGAATAAAATGCTGATAAAACTAAGTATATGGTCATGTCTCAAGATCAGAATGCAGGATGAAGTCACAATATAAAGAATGATTGATAATAGCTTCTTCGAAAGGGTGGAAGAGTTCAGATATTTGGGAACAACCTTAACAAATGAATATTCTATTCAGACAGAAATTAAGAGCAGGTTGGAGGCAGAATGCTTGCTATCATTTGATGCAGAATCTTTTGTCTTTCAGTTTGCTATCAAAAAATTTAACGGTTAAGATGTACAGAACTGTAATTTTGCATGTTGTTTTGTATTGGTGTGAAACTTGGTCGCTTACATTGCTTAGGCCAGTCTGGAACTTTATTCTAGGTTAGTTCAAGAACCCTTTTAATACACACGTAGATACTCGAGTGAACTCATCCCTTCGAGGTTTTCAGATACGACGTTTTGTGTTCTGTTCTTGAATAGATATCTATTCAGCGTGAGTACATGACATTATATTAGCTGACAACTCGCCTTGCTTTTCACTCAGGCCGTTTCGCATACGGCAGGCAGCGTAGTGATCGCCATTTTTCCATTTTGCTTTGAGTCGGGCTCCCCTCAGTATATTGAGGTTTTTACTCACCATTTTTAAAGAAGATGCTGGAAATGTTTTTCTTAGGCTCGAAGACACGCGCCACCTGTGAGGTCTAAAAAACACGTGCATTACACGTTTGCTGCGTTTTGTAAGTTAAGCGAACCGATGGGAAGTAACTATATACAGGTACGGTCTAAGGGGTTGGGCTGCGGCCGCTTGCTTGCTGTAATTGCTGGTTCGTATCCTGTCGCGGGCTTGGATGTCTGTCACTTGGGAGCGTTGTACGTTCTCAGGTAGAGGTCTCTGCGTCGGGCTGATCGCTTGTCCGGAGGAATCCCACCGAGTGTGGTGTGTCTTGAGTGTGATTGTGAAGCCTCGTTAATAAGGAGGCCCTCCCAGTAGGGACTGTTGCGCCATGGGGACTAAAAATACATAGAACTGGGAATCTATCCTTAACTGACATACTAAATCTCACCCCTTTTAAGGTCTTTTACATGATATCTGTCTTACAGATTTTCCGTCCAGAAGCATATATTTCTGTCTCATGCGTGCCGTATGCCCCACCAGTTTCACGTTTCTTGATTTGGTAATCGTAATAATACTTGGTGAAGGCTTAAAATTAGTTGTCACACTGCAGGCCGATTGTCTGTACCAGTGAGGTTAGCTGATAAATACAGTTTCCACGTAATCGAGGCTCCCTTTTAGGCGTTTTTTTTTTTTTACAAACTAAGAAGACAGCGTTATGTGGAGACCTTGTACGTCCGTCACTGTGTGACCTAGTATGAGCTACTGAAACCTTCGTCGATTTTCACAAAATTCGATGTAGAAGTCATTTACAAAACGTTGCGGAACACACTGAGGGTTATACTGTACTTACGGGCTTCAGTGAATTTCTCCTCGCACTTTGCCTTTATTTTGCCCGGTTTGGCTACAAATCTGTACTGGCCCCCCCCCCCCCGTGACGTTAATGCGCAGTTGTCGGTTTCATGCTTAACTTCAGAGCATAAATGAAAATTTTCCCGTATGTTATATATTTTCTTACCATTCGGATGCGACAAGGTACAGAAAATATTCACGGTAATATATTGAGTGATGGTGAATTTCGTGAAAATCGGCGCACTGAGAGCTATTCCTTATACAGGGGAGGAAATGAATGTCTACCTGTACGTTCCACATTTATTTTCCGATTTGCCCGAAATTGACTATCGTAGATCGACACGTAATGCTGTTAAGCGTTCATGAGTTTCATGAAAACCGGTGCAGGGAAGTCCGTGCTTCCCTTATGGGCCTAAAGGAAATTACGTTTGCAGTGTATGCGTTAAAACCATGTGATATGTTGAGAGCAAATAACGCCTTGTTGAAGTCCGTGTGCTGCATCATGGTGTAACGTCGTGAGCAGTATTGTTAGATGTTGCAGTATTTATTTTTGATAGGTGAATTAAAACTGCCGTTTTTCTTTCGGACAATAATGTGGCAGTATTCAAGTTTGAATACTGCGTCAGCGATTCGGTGCTATTACTGTTGTTTAATGTCCTTCGTTCCGTATTTAACTTCAGCTCTGCCTCGGCATTTTGAGCTGAATGTTAGCTTGGGTAATGAAAGGTCCCTTCTTCGGGTTGCGAGAACTGTGGCCCATCTGTTGTGTGGACTTCTTGAATTTATAGAAGTGATGTAAGTGCTGGAATCAGTGACGTGAAGGTCGGCAACTATCATCTAAACACCACATGTCGGAAATGGGAGTCCGTCTGGTACGAAATTAAGCAAGCATTTGATGGGTTAAGTCACGTGAGGTATACCTGAAGCAATTTTTGGCAGAGAGAAGAAAAACAGCACCAGCTGCATTCATCTGTAAAGAATGTCAGTTTTCTAGCGTAAGAACTGCAGTTTAATTTGCCTTTTTTAAATTTTATTTTTTGTAAGATTTACAGTATAATATTTTTGTACTAAGAGTGTCCAGCTGAAAGCGGAACCCTCTAATACAGTGTACATGAACAATCTTTTGTTTGGTATAAATGACCGCGTGATGTAATAGGTGTTGGAAATAACGTAATAAAACTATAAGATATGCGTGACACCTGGCGAACAAATTAGTGATAACTGATTGAAGTTCTTGTCTAAAAATTACAGATACTGTGCGCCCGATGGTTCATTAAGTTCGTCCTCTCTCTCTCTCTCTCTCTCTCTCTGTGCGTGCGTGCGTGCGCGCGCGCGCGTGTGTGTGTTGTGCTGTGTTGTGTTGTGTTGTGTGTGTGTGTGGGGGGGGGGGGGGAGGGGGGGGGTGGATTTGCCCCGGGAAAAAGGCCCTTTTGGCTCCGGGTGGGGGGACACAC
>Ga0131853_10013208_pt1 | contig 15138 bp, 9 predicted proteins | sample TergutLab28metaG_FD_92764 | JGI IMG/M metagenome (GOLD analysis project Ga0131853, IMG submission 92764) | Labiotermes labralis P1 segment gut microbial communities from Petit-Saut dam, French Guiana - Lab288 P1 (version 2) (version 2) | ecosystem: Host-associated > Arthropoda: Insects >...
AGGGAGACCCAGGTTAAGGTGGATGGACCAGGTGGAAGAAGATCTAAGGAGGATGAAAATTACTGGCTGGAGGGTGAAGATTGAGGATAGACAAGTGTGGAATAGAATTGTCGAACAGACCAAAACCCACTCAGGGTTGTAGAGTCAATAGAAGAAGAAGAATAATGAATGTTACACAACCAGGGATATTCCGTTTATAGATAATCTGTGCTAATCTAGCGCTTCTCTACCGATACAAGAACCTGAACACGACATTATACAATTGCAATGCTAACATATTCTTCAATAAAAAATGCCTAAGGCTAACATTAGGACCTAATTACGTTACACAAATCTTTTAAATAATACAAAAATTCCTAATACAGTGTTCAAGACAATACAAGTCCTCATGTGGAAACATCCATCTACTTTACATTGGGTAATGTTTGTTTGCTTCCTTTGTAGTGTTATCGACAACACATTGTAAGTAAAAAAGTAGTCGATATATTTCGTAAGTAATGTTACATGACATAACTTTGTTTATATTTGTACAGTATCATAGGCGGTGGCGCAGTTGGTTGAGGCACTGCGCTACAGCGCAGTGCCTCAACCAGGTCGCGGGTTCGATTACCGACGGAGTCTTTGGAATCTTATTTTGACATAATCCTTCCGGTCGCACTATGGCCCTGGGGTACCAGGAACATTTCCTTGGGAGGGGGGGGGGGGTAAGGCGGCCGGGGCGTAGGGCTGACGACCTTACCACTTTCATGTGCCGACTGTCTTGAAATCTGGGAGCCTCAACCTCCTGGAACCCTCAGGACCTGTCCAGGCCTGTTCAAGGATTGCTTTATAAATATATGAATTGTAAAATATTCGGTCACAGCTGTGTATATTTATCTGTGTATATTAAAATGCTCGTAAGATGCAACTATGGATAGTCGGGTATGTGTCGATGTAGCACTTCTACTCAAATTGCTCATGAAGTGTGGTACCGTATACAGAACACACTGTGTCTGGGCCTACTGTGGTAGAATAATGTACTGACTACATGTAGTTGGCGGCGGTTTCAGCTGTTTAATGATGTCTGGTTCCAGGCATAATTTACCTTTCGAAAGAGAAAGTCGACTCAATCCAATTTCATTAAAGCGTGTTTTGCATCGGAACACATCCATTCAAATTAAGCACAATTCAAATGCAGGCTGTATTGTGTAGTGACATATAGGTCGCATGTTTGTCAGCTCGAATGTAAACGGAAATATATACTGTGCTGCATTAATGGAGTTATAGGTACTAGCTTTCGGGTTGCAATTTTGGGTTCGTGCCAAGAGCAACGTTTTGTTTCGAGCATTCATTTTTGTAAATATCATTAGCATTTTAAAGGACATTGCTTACCTTATGTGCCACATGTTTAACATTCAGTAATACCGAGTTCTGCTAACACAGTGCACTGAAGTGTATGGTATGCTTGTCGAAAATAAACAAGAGTATTAATTTGTCGCATTATTAAATGATAATTTCCGTGTTTTCTGTGAGATGTGATCCGAGAATTTAGATATTATTGGAATGAATTTTATGATACAAAAGTAAAAATGTAAGTTCGCCTCAATAATACCCGTCCACATTGGCATCATATTATTTTGTGTGAACTTATGTATTGTGGTACTCTGGGTTAAGACGCTCTGCCTTCTGATACGTGGGTACCGACCATTTGGAGGAACATACTGTCTGCATACCCAACTCTCCGAAACGTTGATACGCACCTGTCGGTGTATAAGGCACATTAATTCATCACCCCACAGTTTGATACGTCACCAGAACTCTCATAACCCTATGTGTGTGGAGCGTGTTCACTGAGTTGGCAAGGTTGAGCAAATTTGGGCACCTTTGCTGAAACTTGTTTTTCGAAATGAAGTTGTTGCAGAAAGAATAGTCTTTTCCCATTGCTCCATAAAACAAACTATATCAGTGTCTCTAGGATGTGTGACATTTAGTCTGGTAGACGTGTACCGAGGCTTCAGAGCGTTTATTCCATCGTCAGGATAGACGAGTGCTACCCTCATGATTAACCGTACTACGTGGCATAAAAATTTTATTCTTCGTTATCATTACAATAGAACTCCACTTATCCGGAAGCTGATTATGCGGATCGCCAATTATCCGGATCGGCTTAGCCCGTCGGGTAAATTTTTCGAGAATTCCACAAAATTAACATGCTTTGAAATTACCGTTTATCGGATCAAGTACAGTACAGTGTTATGATTTTTAGAACTTCATATCAGGCGTGGTCGAAAAGGTTAGGATTAGTATTGCTACAGAGTAACAAACGGGGTTTATCTTTACTGAAATTTCCATATCTGTTCAGGCAATTACAGGGGTGCTGATAAGTCCTTATCCCGACTAGGTAGGAAACAAGCTAACGTTTATGCCAGAATCGTGTGAATTTCCTTCGGCGCCTTGCCTTGCAAAAAAAAAAAACACTTGATGACAGCTCGCGCCTCGATGTTTTTGAATTCGCGCGCGTCCCTGACATGCTTCCGAGCTTGTTTCCTTCCTGGTCGGGCTAACAGCACCCCGGTATTTGGCAACGAGGTCCGGTCAGAAAATTGTCAAATGCACATACTTTCTTTGTTTACAACTCTAATAAAAAAGAGTTCAGGTTTATTTGTACTGCTATTCCGCTACTTTCCCACAGTCCCCACCAGAGCTGTTCATAGCAGACTTTATCCTGTGTTTTGTGGCGTTGTGTCACTCTTGTTTCCACCTCGCGTTCATCTCTATATTGTGCTTGCCACGATTTGGATTCAGCGCTGGTCACGGATGACAACCAATCGGCGATGAATTCCCCTAATGTAGTCGCAACAGTGTCGGTTATTTAGTTACGAAATTATCCGTCAATTAAACGTACTTTTGACGGACCGTCTTAAATAATTTCATATTTGTTGTCACTGGACGCGATGAGATTGCTGTCAGTGATGTAAGAAGTGTAGATATTTTTCCCCCGAGATTTGTCTATAGCGAGTTTATTCTGACTATTTAACAATACGGTCTACTGTTTGCAGCACACTAGATCCAATACATTGTTGTTTTATTTTCTTTCATCTTGTTCAGCTTTTTAGTTATGAGGAAAATGGCTGAATAAGGATTCCATCTTCCACATTTTTATGATTATTTGCGCCTTCTTTTCTTTTTATGATCTTGGCTGCATTTCAACTGCTCCCCATGGGCTCGTAACAAGCCCTGGATTGGGCGCGGGTGAGATTAAACCTTTCAAGATGCGCAGACCGCTGCCGGCCGGCCCATTCAGCACATGGAAGCAGCGAGCACAGATACTGCGCTTTAGTTTCTCCTGACGTCAAGGAACAGCGGGCGGTGGCCCACGGCCGCAGCTATCTTAATATGTTATTAATACGTAGCTACTTATCTTTATTGGTTGTATTTTCTTATACACAGCAAATATTGCATTACGTTATATTTGAAATATGTCGGATTGCAGGTAAAACTACGCGCGTTTACTACACAAAGTGATTCACAGCACAGATTATAATTTACGGTGTTCTGTGCGTATTAATTACGTGATTTTAATTTTATTGCTTTTGGATAAAGTATTACACATTATGTACAGTCACTTGTAAAATTAAGATATAAGATATATTAATTGCTTTGTTTTAGCTAATAACTAAATGAGGAAAGAACTTCTTGAGAAACTGATAGTCACTTACCTGGTCTATAAATCTGCCCTTTGTGTTTGTGTTAAAAAAAATCCCGGATTGCGTTTGTTCCGAGCCACATGAATCGATTTCCTTAATCACATAATTTAATGTTTCTCTTTCAGCTACTACCAACGGTCTCTTATGGGTTTCTGACGTCTAGTTTTACCGACCAAAACCCCGTACGCATTTCTTATGTATCCATTGATCTTGCAAAACCAGTCAATTTTAATTCACTTTATCTACGGGAATTTTCTTTAGAAGCGGACAACGTAAATATATATTGAACGTATGGGTCATGAATTTCAGAATCTACATGATCTGACAGACCCCAAAATTAGTAAAATCAGAAATGTGTTTAAACACCCGATAAAACTGAAAATTTTACGTTATATCATGCCTCTCGATTTTCTGATCTGAAACATAATACCTCCAACTTCAGTTTCGGGGGTTCTCGGTTAAAATCACAGACGGAACAACGACTGAATTCCTTCGTTGTTTTCCCAGTCGCTGAAGGGAAATGTGGGTGTCGTACCTGAACGGAAGCTACAAACGCTTCTTTGTACCTCCTTGCCAGTTCCTTATTCATCAGACTTCTTACAATTCGACGTCCAATATCTCAGTTCCTGAGAGCATCTTCAAATAGAACATACATAAACAGAACTTCACACAGTCACTTCCAAAGATGCTGGAATTAGGGAGGTAATGATGTCTACTGCCGTTTACCATACTGCGACGTAACTACAAAATGTGTGATGATTCAAACCGCTTCAGTTTTATCCGCATTTACCCGCGTCAGTTAATACTTTAATTAGATCACTTCATTTAGTTACTGAAAGGACAATTCGACGTTTGTCATATGACGTCAATTTAATGCATGAAAATAGTTTCACACATCATTTCAATTATTCTACCTAATAATTGTGAAACAGAATTGACTTCAATATCGCTGTTCCGCCCGACATTATAATCCATAAATGTTCAATGCCGAAATAATTTATGGGTTAAGTTTTCTTTATAAGGGGCAAAATTATGCGACTTTTTGTAAAGCAGGTTTTACTTTCTCTTCTAACAGTCTAAAATAATACGGCCTGCCTAGTATTTGAAGTCTAAAATGCAGCTAAACGAGGTTTATAAGTCCTTTTCTTACTTCACAGTATAAACAGTCCCATCAGACATAGCAAGGCAAACCTCTTAAGGGTGTTTGTTAAAAGATTGCTATTTATTGAGAGAATCATAAGAAACACATATAAACAATTTTTGGATAAAATTCAGAGTTTGTATGGGGGAATATATGTTACTTATTTTGCCATAAAGTATTATATTCTATTTTAGGAGATAACTGCATATTACCCTGATGTGACACACCGCTGTGAGCATTAATTTAAATTGTAAGTAGTTTCAAGTTTGACTTCGGGATGAAAATAAACTTTCCATGATGCACCATGCAGAGAAATGGTAGACTCTGTGGAAGCCGTGGTACGTTTTGAAACGATCTTATTGCAATGATGTTAAATATGTGGAGAACTAGAAAAGTTACGTGTTTTTTCGCAAGGAATATAGTTGCTTTCCTTGTCAGTATAACTATGTGACCAAGGGTGGCTAAAATTTTTAAAGAAGGAATGAAACTGACATTGAGGAAATTAACATTTCCACGTAATTAGCAAAACGGCATTTTACGTATAAACGTAATATTGAGGGGCGATCGAGAAATCATTGTAGCCTTAGTTATCCAGCATGCAGTGCGCATGCGTCGTATAGTCTTCTGTGGCTCTACCTTATTTTTCCACATTATCTCAAAAGCGGCACGATTTTCGAAAAAAAAAAAAGGCTACTGAAAATAAAATGTGTTTTGATTTCTCTGCAACTTTTTTTCAAAACATTTCTAATTCTACGAAGAAATCAACGCGTTTTCATCATACACGTCTTCATGTTAAGTGCTCAAAATCTTGTCAGATTTTAATAAAACTTGAATTTTTTCGACAGTCTTTTGAAAAAAATTTTCAAATTTGAAATGAAATTTAAATCCTTCCAATGGGAGCCGAGTTGTTCCATGCGGACGGACGGACAGATATGAAGATGTAATATAACTCTTGGCAACTTTGCGAACGCGCCTAAAAAACATAGTGATAGGAAACAAGCATTCAAATTGCATCCACAAACACTACCGCAGCGCTATACGTCAGTTAGTGACTGCGGCTACCGTGTATATTGGCAAAACAATGAAGTAAGTTTCATAGTAGGCTATCTGCTGTTGTGTTGCCTTAGGTTGGCGCTCAAACAAGAGCAGTTTCGTTATTATGTAAACACACACTGTACTTAATTTGAAATTGTCGTGTTTTTTTTACATATTACGATGTAATTTCGTTACAAATTTTCGTTACTTTTGACTACATGAACATGATATATTTTCTGAATTTGAGATTGTTCTATTCAGTTTAACTAGGATAGGAAAAATATTAATATTTTTATTTTCTCAATTAGATTAAAAATTACGGAACAAACGTGGCTGTTCACAAAGTTTGTTGAAGATTTCACCTCGAGGTGGTTCTCAACAATACAATTTTATCATTAAAATGCAAAGGGGAAAAAACTAAGAAAAAAGAACACCGGCTTACTTAGCGCTTCGCTTGTCCTTTATTATATAAAAAGATTAAAGCTCAGTTTAAGTTAATGAGACTTCGCGGCTTAATATCCGCTCTTTTACTTCTCATCTCGGGAAAATCTCGTTATTTTATTTTTTTATTATTATTATGATTCACGTTCAAGTCTCTTCTTCTGTTTTTTTTAACAGCTCCCGCTTCGCTGATGCTTTCTACGTTCTGCCCCCTGGCGGCAGTCTCGCTAATTAAAAACATTGTTGCGGGGAAAATGAGAATCGCAGAGCAGGAGACAGGGTTCCTTGTCGGTAAGTACAGCTCGGTTTTATTTTTGTAGACCCTCCGCACATGCTGTCGTATTTATACAGAGTGATCTGCTGCTGTGTTTTGATGGAATGTTTCGCAGTTGAGAAAAATATATTCGCTTTTCTTCCTTCCCCGATTTAACTCCTGTTTAGATAAACTTATAAGCTCAAAAGATTCTTCCCATTCCACAACACATGAAGCAAATCCACGGTGTTAATTTTTTGGATAACTTTTCCTGAACACAACACCAGATATCTCGTTTAATTATGTTTACTAATAGGCCGGTCTCTGCAGTTTTAAATGTATATGTCATGCTTTAAATTAAAAGTGAGAGGAATGTTACATTAAAAATCAGCCCGACTGCCACATGATTGTCTGGAAGCCAGCACAGAGGAAAAACGTAGTGTCTCACAGATGGGAGTCTTCTGAATTAAGCCGCCATGTTGTTTTTTCGCAAGGCACCAACGTGTCTCAGGACCTTGAAAATGTAGGTAGAAGTTTGTACTATTTTCACCAATTTCATGCGCTTTATTTGATCATTCTAATAATATGTGATAAGCAGTACGTATCGCGAGTCTCCCCATTACGTAGTTTTTGCACCTCTGTCATTTTCTCCTTCCTACATCCAAGTATTACCCTAGGTACCACTCCCCAAAACACCTTCAATCCGTGTTCTTAGGGCCAGAGACCAACTTCACACCCATTCCAGCAATTTTATCTCAAACTAGCTACAGTTGTAACGCCTCGGTTCGGGCTGTAAAGCCATAATTTTCCGTTTTTATTTCCACAATGACGGATTAAAGTACTCTTTTCCACTTTCACTGTGTGGTCTTGATATGGGGTGAAACGCTTCGCGCCCTCAACCACTAAACCCTCCCCTCGCTGTAATCTGCACCCACCGCCACGCCCAGTTGAACAATGTCAGACAAATAGGGATCTGCTGTATAGTGCTATCTGTTAACAAAGGGAATGAAGAGTTAACTTAATCCGAGTACAACAATGCAGGAGCTATAAAGTCGCAGAGGGGTCGACTCTACCGAACTGAGCGCATTGTTACCACCATGAAACCTTGCAGGACTCTAGCTGATCTAGATCACATAAGAATTCAGTTCATACCTCACAGAGAACACATTCTTTCTCCATTGTTAAGCATAATCAATGAATGCTCCTTGGGGGAAAAAATCGCAACGTATTGTTGGAACGAGAAACGTTAAGTGCACAATTTTTTAATGTTAAGCGGATGGTATATGTAGCTACCTCTGTGCTTCGAAAGGTTGCCTGCACGTGAAGGATTCACGTGTCAGAGCAGTTTAATATACACAGCGCCACACACTACATCGGAAATTAGGCAAGTTTATAGAATAGTGTCAACTAATGTGTTTTTTTTTTTAATTTCTTCAGACAGTGCCGATAATACAGCTAAATAATTTTCCGAACACTTTGAAAATTTGACAGTACAACGATAGCAACTTTGACTTGTTCCAAACCACGGTTACAGAAGTACCTACGATCACGAAACCTATAGTTAATGTTAAGCGGTTCCATGATTTATAGCTCCTTAATTATGTCTCCACCAATATACAAGTCCCCCTTTTTTTTTTCATCTCTTATTCAGCTTGTGGGATTATCATGAAATTTGGGCTGTGTCTCATGTCATAGAAAATGTTGGTAAAAACCGCCAAACTGTGGTCATAGTGACGTCATATCGTTTTCCCCAATTTCCCCCTCTTCACAGGCAACATTGATAAATGCGTATGTATTATACAGAGGGAGCTTTCATCTCTTCATAGAAACCATGGCAATACATCCACCCCTCCACCCCCCACTCATCACACAGTTGCAGGGGGCGGTTTACGTTACGGGATCTGAGGTCCTCAATCATTATCACGTGACAGCGGAGTGCGATCCTCATTTGTCAAGGTTTATATGGCGGCAGCACTGGCTGGACCTCTATATGCGTTATATCCCTGAAACAATCTCACTTTTTCATCGGAACTGTTTTTAATCCCAAAACTGTCACTCTGTGGTTTTTATTTTTCATGTATCACATAAGATATTTTAGCGGCATTGGACCCACAATATTTATAGCGGCTGCCCCTCTCGTCCAGAGTTCAAACAAGATTTATCACGGCTTCCTCTCCACCCCCCTAGCTACCCTATTTCTCATATTTTTTTATCACTTCTGTTGTTTCAGTTTTACTTGTTGTGCGATATATTTTTGCTGCTTATTTTCTATCAAGACGGTTCATTCCACTGGAACACAGAAATAAATCAGCAAGTCTCGTTCATATGTTAAATTGCAGTGCTGTCGTTCTGTCCTGTAACCCACATTTTGCAAAACGCCGAAAAATAAAACGTACATGCTTGTTTTTGGTTTATTCAGTGACGATTTTAGTAGCCCAGACTGTGTAGGTGATAGTAACGTGGTTAGTGAGTAACGAATTAGGAGCTACGTGGAAGGAAGCAATAATTCACTAATTTGAGGTAGTAAAAGGTAAAAGCAATCCCATTACAGGCCTGGACAGGCCCTGAGAGTTCCAGGAGTTTGAGGCTCCCAGATTGCAAGACAGTCGGCACATGAAGGTTGTCAGGTTGTCAGCCCTACACACCGGCCGTCTTTACCCCCAGGAACTATTCCTGGTACTCATGTCTGTTAGAGGCTCAGTCAACCCCAGGTTCATAGTGAGGCCGGAAGAATTATGTCAATAAAAAATTCCAGTGACACCATCGGGAATCGAACCCACGACCTTCCGGCTTACACGTAATTTGCGGTACTACATGGACATTTGCCTGGGCGGGGGTGGGGAGCGTTAAGGAAAGACATGAAAAGCATCAGTCAGTGTAGCTTGTCCACGGGCCACAATGTGAACCCGTGAAATTCCCTACAAAAAAAAAATGTCCACTGTGCTGCATCCTTCGATAACAAAGTACAACAGGATAGGCAATGTGATAACGTAACAGTGTGGCGCGTTCGTGTAACCATTGTTACAAAGGAATGCCACAATGCATCGTCATTCTTTTGTTGAACTACACTTCACCGCTAACAATATTAAAATATTGAATGTTGCACAAGAATGGCGTATCTATGTCGCCGACTACAACGAAACTTACTTAGGATGGGTCTTCATGTACTGGGGCCCAGTTTTAAGCAAATTTACATTTCTCAACAGATTTTCATGGAAGTTTCTAATACCAAATTTCACGGAAATCCGTTCTGTGGGATCCACGCTGATACATGAGGATAGACAGACGGACGCGACGAAGCTAGTAGGCGCTGCTAGCCTGTACGATGTCACTCAGGTCCCAGAATACCACAGTATGAATAATTACCTTTAATTCAGAACCTGAAATTGCACATTGAACCTTAACGATGAAGACTAAAGTGATGTGGAATGCTACGTTTGTCAACTGGTAAATGGGTACCGAAGTTTCGGTGGCTTGTGATGCTTCCATCTTCAGAGTCAAGCAGTGGAACCATCACTACTGTCAAGCAGTATTGGACTGCTGAGTTTTGAAAATAGAGGCACTACGCTCCTCCGAAACGTCTGTAGGTGTTTACCAGTCCCAGAAGACTTGAATGTTCATCACCGCTGTGACCACGTGAAATTTCAAAACCTTTCATAGGACCTGTATTTTAAAATGATAGAAAAATATTTTGTAGTCGTAGTAAAAACTGTAGGATGCAGTACTCAAATATTGCTATTGGCGAGTACCAAATTTACTTAAATTTGTATATTCCCTCAAGGTACATGTTTTTTTTTTGTGTTGCTTTGTGAGTGGAAGAGAAGGGTTCATAAATTATCCATGTCTTGAATGCATAAACAGAGCTATTTATATTTCACAGCAAGATTGATGCTGCTTCAGGAACGTTTGACGGGAGAAATTCATAGTAAATATTTATGTTCAGAGATTATAAATTTATGTGCTGCATTGAAATTTAATATCGTTTTTGTTAGAACAATTACTGTAATTAGGTTACGTTACCTACAGCCATATTTTACTTGTTGTTAACTGATACAGAAAGTCTCAAACAGTCTTTTGCTAATAACATACTGCAATTTAGAGTCTTTGTCCATGCAGAAGGCTTTGGTTCGTAACTTGAAAATGTAAATTGCAACCAGAAAATAAATCTGCTTGAAACGTAACTTACAAATAAACTCAGGCATATCTACGCTTCTTTACAAAACTGAAGCAAATATAGGGTTATTACGAATGACGTAAGCCATTACAGAAATGTGCTTGTAAGAAAATAAGAGCTACTCAAGAATTACAACCCCGCAATTATAAGAAACAATGCAGATTTTTTTTCATGCTCTGTCCAAGTAGCGTTATGCTCAGTTTGTTGCACTGCATAATTCAGATGACGTTCGACTTCTTGTCTATATTTGGAAATAGCTGTTTGTTTTCGATCCTTTAAGTTGTTCAGGGTTGTAGGTGTTGGCGGAAAGCAAAGCTCATCCTTCACAAGGCCGCATATAAAAAATTCGGGGGAAGCCAAATCTGGAGATCTGGAGAAGTGTACCTACACCGGCCAAATCTGGAGAAGTGTACCTACACCGGCCAAATCTGGAGAAGTGTACCTACACCGGCCATATCTGGAGAAGTGTACCTACACCGGCCAAATCTGGAGAAGTGTACCTACACCGGCCAAATCTGGAGTGTGTACCTACACCGGCCAAATCTGGAGAAGTGTACCTACACCGGCCAAATCTGGAGAAGTGTACCTACACCGGCCAAATCTGGAGAAATGTACCTACACCGGCCAAATATGGAGAAGTGTACCTACACCGGCCAAATCTGGAGTGTGTACCTACACCGGCCAAATCTGGAGAAGTGTACCTACACCGGCCAAACCAATGTTCAGGCAACTGAGTATTCAAGAATTTGCCACCTAATTTTGATGTGTGGTGGCGCTCCGTCATGTTTGCCAGGGATTGGGATCCATGTGTCATAGTTCAGTGAGTTGCAATTACTAGTAGGTATTGTTCCCACCACATTAAAAAATGCGTGTTGGAAATAATTTCTTTTGGTTGGCAGACATACATTACACATTGTTCGTTGCATGTCGAAGTTCTGCTGATGACATCGCAAATATTATAATCCTCATGCTCTTTTTTCAGATTGTAGACGGTTTAGTGTGGAATCAAAACTGTACGCTGTATGCTTTATCATTCACCACAAATAAAAGTCACAGATAATCGTACTGGAGAACAAGGAGGCCACAGATCCTTTGCACCAAGAATACCCTCTGAACAGTGAATGGAATTTTGTGCAGTGTGAGCTGTCGCATCGTCTTACCGAAAGAAGGCATACGTTATCTCGTAATCAGGAAAGTCCTCAAGAAATTATGTCGAAATGTGTGTTACATGTGACGTTATAAATGCACGGTTTTAGAAAGAAAATAATCCAAGATGGTCCTATGACACACACACACACGCACACACACACACACACACACTAAACATAACGTCATACAGTGGCACTTCATGGGTTAACATGGGATTTTGTGAACACAGATTAATATCTGTTACACTGCAAGGTCACATATCACCTACGATGAAACCAGTCTTTACCCGCAATGAAATCTGTGCGGTTTTCCATCATGCACCCCACAAACCCACCAGGTCACAACGTCGCTCCACAGTCTCTGTCGTACAGTTTGTGAACTACAGTTGTATTACTTTAATGCAAATGTAGCAATTGTGAGGCAGTTCGAGGCTGTGATGGAGACAATCCCGAACGTTGTACATGTCGTGCCAGTTATTTTATAGGAGATGCCTCCCATATACCACCAGTTTCTCCTCAGTTATCACGTGTCTTTTGCGTGTACTGCTACTGCATAGAAAGAAACCTGTTGCTCGTGTTATTTTCACTATCTTTAGAGGAACCGATTTATCAGGAAAAAAATTGGTTTGAGTTCAGAAAGACAGTTCTCCTTGCAACTGCATGTAATGAAAGTACCGATAGAAATCCCCGTAGCCCATGCGAAAGATTCACAGAGACACTACAGACTCTTCGTTAAGCAGCATGGGAATGAACCGGTGACTGGGCTTGATGTATAAAATAAGCGAACCTACAGGATATGACTAGCGATTTTGGGCATTTAATGCAATAGCCATTACCGTATTATGAGCATCAAAGGTCAAAACAGGCTACATGTGCAAGTACTGAAGTGTTGGTTCGTTTCGACTGCGTGATATTTCAGCATAAGCAATGTCCGGTTCTTTAATGTTTTTAACAGTTTCTAATAAGTGGCTTGGTTAAGTTAATTTGAAGCACATTTATGAATCAGTAGACTGAGGCAGGTTACTTTAAGAGGAACGATAAAGCGCTGACCGTTGAAGGTCTTCAGGTGCATGTGAAAAGTAAAAGAGCTGAGATTCTGTAACCGCTGAGACACTGCTTGGGGTTTCATACCTTTTCTTGTTAACAGGATTTTCGTTGTAGAGATAGGGACATGCACACTGCTAGTGGGAGAGCAGAGATCACTGGTGATTAGCAGAGGGGGGGGGGGCACTGCAGCAAACATGGTACGTTGTGTAAATCCTTAGATTTAAAGGAATGAAAGGGACGCGTAGTTGAGAGAATGGTTGTGTGCAGTTAACACAGCATGGAGAACTTCCACGCAAATCTTAAGGAAAACGGAACACTAACGTGTGGGTGAGGCACTTAGTGAAACCACTAATACGGTAATTGCAGGTTAGGTCTCTCAGTAGTTGGGTTGGTTTTGGTTAGACATTAATATACCCACATGTTTAGAAGAGGGTGATTTCTGGAAGAGATTGTGTTAAGATGCAAACAGACGTACTTGTTTGCTGTTAGGACGATTCAAGCATGCAATTGTACCTTAATTTGCGTCCCAGAGGGAAAGTTTTAACTATTAAGGCAAGTGGTTTCTAAATGATAGGCCTACTATTGCCTGCCATAACAATTAAAGTTTTGAATTATAAAATACAGTATATTTGCGTGTTTAATTCTCACAATATGCAGCGATAATTTCCCTAAGCAGCACCAAACGATAGGTTTTTGCAATACTGTTTCTCTGTATGTATTGTGAGTTATGGTGTGAGTTTAATAATATTATTAAAGTGAACTTCGGACTTCAAATGCTTAGTTGAAGAAGGACTGTTTTTGTATATATTTTGGTGCTTGTTCGGTTATTTTAATTGAAGAAAAATTTAAATAGATAGAATGAAATATTAAAGTACAACAAAAGAGTATTCAGTGAATAGAAACACAAGACAGACAATGAAGGTGTAACGTAACATCGCGCATTCGTACAACCATTGTTCCAGTATAAAAGCAATAATTATTACATAATCTGAGTGTTTGTTTGTAGCCTTAGTTATCCTGCATTCTGTGCGCATGCGCCATATAGTCACGTGTATCTTGTCCAGCTGTGCAATATTTTTCCACATTATCTCGTAAAAGGCACGATTTTAGAAATAAAATTATTGGATATAAAATGTGAGTTTTGAGTTTCTCTTCAACTGAAACCTTTCTCTTTCTAAGAAGAACTGAGCGAGATATAATTAATATTATAAATTGGTCTTCATGTCTAGTACCCGTTATTCTTGTCCGGTTTTAGCGAAACTTTACTCTTCTCGTCAGGTTTTACAAAAATATTCAAATATCGATTTTCAAGAAAATCCGACTCGTGGGAGCCGAGTTGTTCGTAAATAGACGAGTGTCATTGAAAGAAAGTGAGTATTTGAGGTTTCAGGAAAGAATAAACCCAATGAAAACAAAAGAGAGCCTGACGTGCGAGTACAAACACAAGGAAACCTGCAAACTTTTGTGCTTGGTGCATTATTTTGGCAGAAGCTGATATGGTTTTTTTTTCGTCCGGTGTATGCTTGCTGTCTTGTCAGTATCACAGTATATAAGGGTAAAGGTCACCCTAGAACAGGCCAAGAAGACCCAGAAGGGGAGTAGAGGTTTATTTCTGTTGTTTATTTAAATTTGGCGCTAGATGGGATGGGTGGTCAACGCCACGACCCGGCCGTTGTAGCCCCGGGAAAGACCCGGTACCCATTGTGTAGAAGGCTGGGTGGGCCCCAGGGCCGGTCTGGACAGGTGTGGTATACAGTACTGAAAAATGAAAAGATGGAATGACATTAAAATTTATAAATCAAGACTGTACCGCAATAAATGAAAATATTTTTAGCAGCCTGGGCTGCCGTACGTATTGGTAACAGTACTCAGTAAATTTCATAATAAATTTCTGTTACGTACTCGGCCGGATACGGAAGAGTTACTTGTTAGATCCGTATAAGACGAGCTGTCTTTATAGCTCGGCATACATCCAGAGTTAGTTGTAGGTCTGTGTCAGATAATCTGCGTTTTTATCTCGGGATACAACAAGAGTTCAGTTGTAGGTCTCTCATATAGGCTGCGTTCTTATCTCGGCATACATCCAGAGGTAGTTGTAGGTCTGTGTCAGATAATCTGCGTTTTTATCTCGGGATACAACCAGAGTTTAGTTGTAGGTCTGTCATATAGGCTGCGTTCTTATCTCGGCATACATCCAGAGGTAGTTGTAGGTC
>Ga0131853_10013209_pt1 | contig 15138 bp, 13 predicted proteins | sample TergutLab28metaG_FD_92764 | JGI IMG/M metagenome (GOLD analysis project Ga0131853, IMG submission 92764) | Labiotermes labralis P1 segment gut microbial communities from Petit-Saut dam, French Guiana - Lab288 P1 (version 2) (version 2) | ecosystem: Host-associated > Arthropoda: Insects >...
CGTCACGAATAAGCTGGTTTGTTCCGCCGGAAAGCTTGCTGGAAATATTGCCGGGTACGGCAAACACTTCCCTTCCCTGGTCTTGCGCTTGGTCTACTGTTATTAATGTGCCGCTTTTTAAGCCTGCTTCCGTAACCACTATCGCACGGCTTAGTCCGCTTATTATACGGTTACGTGCCGGGAAATATGCCGGTGCTGGTCGCACACCGGGGGCATATTCGCTAACCACGCAGCCATTGTTTGTAATATCTTTCATTAACTGCTTATTTTCCGACGGGTAGCAGATGTCCACACCGCAACCAAGCACCGCAATGGTTTTGCCGCCACCTTGCAATGCACCTCTGTGCGCCATGCTGTCTACACCTCTTGCCATGCCACTTACAATTACAACCTCTGCAGCCGCCAAAGGTTTTGCAAGCAATCGTGCAGTCAGCAACCCGTATTCCGAACATTTGCGAGAACCTATGATTGCAACCTTCTCCATGTCATCGGCAGGAAGCGTGCCTATAAAAAATATTCCAATGGGTGGGTCGGGTATTTCTCTTAATAAAGCAGGAAACCGCTCATTGTTACGGGAGATGTATGCTATACCCCGTTCTTCCATTTTTGCAAGTAATTTTTCTATAATGTCAAGATCTCGTGCCTTTATTATTGTATCGTATGCATGGTGTGCTTGCGGCAGTGCATTCCGCAATTCTTCTTCCGGTGCATTAAAAATTTCACGTGCTGTACCAAATACCTCCAGCAGGAAATTCAACTTGCGTGCAGCAATATTATGCGCCAAAGATGATAACCACAACATATATATGTCATCATGCATGGTAGAATGTCCCCTTTCCATGATATAATACTCTTACATCACTAATTGTAAAGGACATTTATATGACATTTTTTATGACATACATATTTAAAATACGAAATTTATTTTTTATCGCCGCCGGATGGCTTTTAATTGCTACCATTCGAGGGGCGTACATAAGCGGAATTACCAACAATACTACGCTTTTTTTAGCTGCAATTACGGTGGCGGTTTTTTGCTATGGTTTGCTTTTTGATAAGTTGAAAAAATTAAAGTGGCTTAATATTTTAACGATGTCTATAATAGCGGGCGGGTTAATTATTTGCGCTGCGATAGCCATTTACGGCAACAGAACAACATCCTCCTTCAACGAAGACGTTGTAATTGTGCTGGGCGCAGGTATTTTGTACGACGAACCACGCCCTACTTTAGCAAGGCGGCTGGACGCTGCGGTAAGCTACCATCGGCAAAACCCGGATGCACTTATTATCGTTTCCGGCGGGCTGGGGCATAGGGAAACGTACACGGAAGCGTACGTAATGGCAAATTATTTGATAGCGCAAGGTGTGTTGCGGGAACGTATTATATTGGAAGATATTGCATATTCTACGTATTCGAACATGCGGTATTCCGCAGAAATTATTAATACGCTTTTTGACGAGCCACCTACGGTGGTTGTAATTACAAGCGATTTTCATATGTATCGTTCCGTACGGTTTGCACGGCAAGTTGGGTTGGAAGCAACCATGTACCCGGCAAATACACCATGGCGGGCAATTCCGCTTGCGTATGTAAGAGAAATTGCCAGTATTATAAAAATGTGGGTTGTGGGGACATAAATCAATGAATAAAAAAGAACCTCTTTGCAGAAATTATTGCAAGGAGGTTTTTTCATGAACAAATGGATAAAAAAATTGGCATATATTATTTTTGCCATTGCAATACTTAGCGTTTGTGTAAACATGTTCCTTGCCCCACACGATATTGCCGCTGGTGGGCTTACAGGGCTTGCTATTATACTGGAAAACTGGCTGGGTATTAGCCGTTCTATTATAATTTACGCAGGTAATGCGTTAGTGCTTGCGTTAACATTCTTTTTCCTGGGGCGGGAAATATTTTTTAACACGGTAATTGGCGCATTACTTTTGCCGCTGTTTATAAGTTTTACACCACGTATTACACTTATTTCCGACCGAATGCTTTCTATGATAATAGGCAGCGTGTTTTTTGGCATTGCGGTTAGTATTTTGTACCGTAACAACGCCTCCAGTGGGGGTACAGCCGTGCCGCCGCTTATACTAAAAAAACATTTTAATATGAGCCCGTCTGTTGGGTTATTTTTAACGGATGGCATTGTGGTTGCGCTATCCCTTTTTGTGTTCGACGTAGACAGTTTCTTCTATGCAATCTTATCCATTTTTATAACTTCTGCCGCCATGTCGTATATAGAAAACGGCACGAACAAAAAGAAAATGGTGTATATCATAAGCAAACAGCACGAAAAAATCACCCAGGATGTGCTGCATAAAATAGAACGGGGCGTAACGGAAATCCCCGTGGTGGGCGCATTTAAAAAGGATGAAAAACAAATGCTGATGGTCACTTTAGGCAAAAAGGACTATCAGCAACTATTGGAAATTGTAGATGAGCATGACAAAGAAGCGTTTATGATAACCGACACCGTTTCCGACGTGCATGGCGAAGGCTTTACGTACGAGTCGGGTAGTGTGTAATCGTCTCTTTTATCGCTTGCAAAATTTTTGCATCGCAATCAATAACTAACTGAAGAATTTGATACGCCGCCGTAACCAAACCATGCTTGTCCCAAGGGAAGTCATCGGCATCGTTTAATGGCAAATCAATTATAGCAGTGCTTATTGCAGTTAGCATATAACCACGCTCATGCAGCAGATGCCCCTGCCCCATGATTACGCCTATAAGCCCCTGATGCTGGTCGGCATCAAACCCAAGCTTTTCAAGTAAAACTTTATCCCCAAATGGCAAACGCATGTTATGCCCTCGGTTAGGTATCATATCCATTATTTGCCGGAACCTTTCGAAGCGTTTTTTAATGTCTGCAAAAGGCAAGTTTAAAACCTTGTCTGGGTTCATGTTATGTGCAATTTCACCCCATACACCTTCTGCTGCGTCAGAAGCCATGACTTTTTCCATGGTTTTTAAAACATCAAGGAAGGTGTATTTTTGCGGCGTTTTTTCGCAAAGCACATAAATATACTCTATTTCATTGTAGGTCATCGAATTATTCGGCGGATTTTCCGCCGGACGATAATCCGGGTCTACAAGTGTATCGCCATCGTAGCCTATTATTACTCGAAATGTTGTTTCGCCTTTTACCTTCGCAATAACCGGCTTGCCCATATCAATGGAAGCAATGATGTTTTCCTTAAAGCCCTCGGTTATTTTTTTACAACTGTAACCCGTAAATCCGGCTAGAAACTCAAAATTATTTTGCTTCTTCGCTAACTCTTTTTGAATTTTTGTTTGCTCACCCGACCAGCTACTCCGCTGCGTTGTCCAAAACCCGTCAAATATCATGCTGAACAAATGATGCAACCGCTCTGCTTTTTCTTGCAGGCTATCTGCGCAAGCCCAACATTCGTTGCAACCTTTGCCCTCCATTGCCTGGCAATAGTAGTCTGCATTTTCTGCCACTGTACCTTGCAAAAATAAATACACACTTGCATAGCAATTGCATAAATCCAATCCGGCAAAGCGGTAGAATGGGAACTTAAATTCTAATACTTTTTTCATCATTTAACCTCCCCCACGCCAAAAATATAACCAAAGCGATACTTGCCCTTATGCGGCTCGCCCTCGATAAATTGCACCGCAGTCCAATATGCCGCCGGGTAAGGAATTATCACACCGTCACCCAATATTTGGTCACGGGTGAATACATAGGCATCAAACGGATCGCCACTAAAATTTTCGTCGCCGCTGTATATGCCGTAACCAATGTTGGTAGTTGGCACATCGTAACAGATAAGCCCCTCTGGCACAGGCGTGCCTGCTTTAAAAAAATACCCGCCAATACCCGTTTCATTCACGTTTACCTCACCGCCATTGTGATGCTCAAGATAGCAATAGTCGGCAATGTCAACTGAATATTCTTGCTTTAGAGGGTCTAGCATTGGCGCAATTTTTGCAATGGTATCATCATAGGAAATTCCGGGATTTGCTCTAAGGTCAAGCCCAATAAAGCGCAAGTTTCCTATGCGCTTATACCCAAATTTCTCCCGTATCAGCCTTATGCCCTCGTTATTTTCCATAATTTTGTGCGACATGTTAAACCCTCCCATGACAGTTATGTCAATTGATATAGGGGCGAAGTCTTTGAGCTTGTCGCTGTTTTGTTTTGCCGTAGACGGCGGAAAACCATGAAAACGTGTAAATGCTTTGGAGAAGCTTTCCGAGGTTTCGTATTGATATAACATGGCAATTTCTGTAACGCTATTGTTGGTAAGCATCAAATCCCGCCCTGCCAAACTTAAACGGCGGTGGCGGATATAATCGCCAACGGTTATGCCCGTTGCCATGTGAAATAACCGCTGAAAATTTGAATTGGAAGCAAATACTGCCTCCGACACATCCTCCACGGTTATTGTATTGGTTAAATTATTCTCCATAAAACGAATGGCTTTGGTAAGGCTTTGTATCCAGTCCATACTGTCGCCCCTTTCCAAAGCCATATTACATGATTGATTTTTGTTAAGCATGTCCAAAAATGTTTTTTGGTGTCGGGTTTATGTCTGCAACCACTGCTTCAACCCTTCAAAATCCAAAAAATCCTCTATAAACTGCTTCCGCAGCAAATCCGACGGAATAAACTCGTTATACTTGCCATCTACCTGTGCATCGTCGGGCAGGGGCAGGTCGTACATATCCAACTCTGAATTTAATATATCGTAAACAATTGCCTCAAGCTGCTGCTCGCTACCATCAAATTGCACTTCCAAGTATGGGCAGGTTATCCACGGCAAGCGAACGAAAATCTTTTTCTGCTGCAATGCATACTGCAACGTAAAAATTTGCCTTGTGCCAACCCATGGAAAAATAGCAAAGCGATTTTTTGCAAGCGGTGTTACAAGGTTGTGCAACACGCCCGAATTTTGCGCAATGTAACGTATCTCGTGTAAACGCTCTACGCAACGGGGGCTAAGGTATGGATATTGGTCGGCGGATTCCAACACGCTGCGCACTTTTTGCACAAGGTACGGATGCAGCTCCACTTGAAAATCTACATCCCAATCCACAAGCGAAATACCCGGCACACGTTTTACAAAAAGTGTTTTACTTTTTACATTAACGTCCACCGTTTCCCACGTTAAACCGGCAAGCGAAAAGCGTATGCCAATTGGGTAAATTTTATCAACCGTGCCTATGGTGCGGTTTTCGTCTTTTACCAAAATATATTCCGGCGCAATAAATACAGACAGGAATTTGTGGCTGTTTACAACCTTTTCCCCTTCCCTGCCAATGATAATACCATCACGTTCCGTGCGTTCCAGTTGTCCAATTTTTAGTAGGTGTGACAGCAAATAGCGATAATCTTCTTGCGTAATATGCTTAAAGCTGCCCATCGTAAGCATCGCCTGTGCCAGTTGCCCGGCGGAAACCTCTCCGCTACCTTTCAGGTAACTCATCGTTTGATGATACAGCAGATTATACATGTGGCGAATCGGTGAGATAGGCTCTATCCAGTGTTCCTTTGTGTACAGCTCAATAATCGCTATGGTGCGGATAAATTCCCAGTTAATAGGTCCTAATTTGTCGTCGGAGTTTATTCGCAAGTTTTCTACGAACGTGAACAGCAATTGCGGCGTTTGCCCACGCCTGCCGCACCGCCCTAGCCGCTGCGCAAAGCTGGAAACATTAAGCGGTGCGCCCACTTGTACAGCTTGGTCCAGCGAACCGATGTCTATGCCCAACTCCAGCGTTACGGTTGCGCCGGTTACGATTTTTTCGTCGTCGTCCTTCATTTCATCTTCGGCCGCTTCCCGCAACAGGGCAGAAACATTGCCGTGGTGGACACGATAAACGTCCGGGGCTTTGTTACGCAGGGCAATTTCTTTTAGGTTTGCGATCACAAATTCGGTTTCTTCCCGGCTGTTAGTGAACAGAATCGTCTTTTTGTCCAGCGTCATTTTAAACAAGTATTCAAAATGCTCTCTGTCGCCCATATCGCCTGTTTGTACTTGTGTCACGTTACCGCTGCCGTCCATATCTTCCAAATCCCGCTTATCCGCATAGTTAACAAACCGCTCTATATGCAGGCGAATCTTCTTTTTACCGTCGGGCGTGATGGGTGCGGCGCAGTGGCGGGGTGTGCCTGTGTTTAGCCAGTTCTGCGCCATGGAAACATCGCCCAAAGTGGCAGAAAGCCCAATGCGGCGGGGGATAACGCCGGTTAAATTTTGCAACCGCTCCAATACACATAACAGTTGTACGCCCCGTGCATCCCGCATAAAGTAGTGTACTTCGTCAATAATCACGTAGCGCAAGTCCGAAAACATGCTTAAACATGCACCACGCTTGCTTGTTATAAGGCTCTCCAGCGATTCGGGTGTTATTTGCAAAATACCTGCCGGGTTTTTAACAAGGGCGTGCTTTTTTGTTTGCGAAGCATCGCCATGCCAGCGGGTTACGGGTATGTTTGCATCTATTAAAAGATGTTCCAGCCGCTTGAATTGGTCGTTAATAAGTGCTTTAAGCGGCGAAACATAAATAACCCCTACAGTTTTGGAAGGGTTTTCGTACAGCTGCGTGAGGATAGGCAAAAAAGCTGCTTCGGTTTTGCCGGAAGCCGTGCCGGAAGAAAGCAGCAAATTATCGTCGGTATCAAAAATAGCTTCCGCAGCCGCAATTTGAATGCCACGCAATTCTTCCCATTTATTTTGGTAGATGTAATCTTGAATGTATGGGGCCAGGCGGTTAAAAATGTCCATTTTTTTACCTCAAGAAATAATTGCAGCTTTTAAAAGTTGTTTTGCCGTCAAACGTGGAATACTCGCCGTCGCTGTCGTATACAAAACCCAGCTTTTGTAAAACCTTGCCGCTGCCTACGTTTTCTTTTACATGTTCCGCAAAAAATTCTTTTGCGCCAAGCTCACATCTTGCAAAGTCCATTATTGCAACGGATGCTTCCGCAGCAAAACCCTGCCGCCAATATTTTTGGGCGAGGCAATAACCAAGCTCAAACATACTGTATCCGTCATGCCAAAAAATCCCGCCGCTGCCTATGGGTTTGCCGGTTTCTTTTGATATAAATATCCAATCGAATGCTTTTGGGCCGGCGGCATTGTTAATTGTATGTGTTAAAAATTCTGTTGTTTCGTTTACGGATGCATGGGCATTCCAGCGCATATACTTTGCAACTTCCGGGTCAGAAGTCCATGTGTCGTAGATGTCTTGTGCGTCGGAAAGTTGCCCCAGGCGCAGGGTTAAACGTTCTGTTTGCAGGGTTGGGGTTTGCATATTATTTCTCTCCTTTTAATGAGGTTTTGCATTTGCCATACGGCATAGCGACCAATTTAATGTTGATGCTTGCACCGCTTTACCCAATTGCCATAAGTTCTCTAAAATGCGCACTTCTACATTTCTAATAAAAAGTTCGGCATACAGGTCGGTGTATTTTGTGACGGAAATAGGCGTTTCGGTTTGCTCGCTCACATAGAAGCCTGCCACTTCATCTTGCAGGTAGAATTTTTTATTGTCGAATTCATAAACATACAATGTCGTTTCCAACATTTTTCTGTGCCAATCTTGCTCAATAGCAACCGCATGACGTAATTGTGATGAGAAAAATTTTGTTATATCTTCCTCGGTTGTACCGGCGTGGGCATGGTAAGTTACACGAGGGCAGCCCCGTGGGGTTAGAAAATTGGGTAAACAATGTTCATTTATAGCCCACACCAGCCCTTTTGATGAGTCTAAATCCTTACGATGCGGGATGCGTGGAATGAATTTATTTATATTTGGCTCTTCGCTAACATGGAAAAGCTTCACTTTATACAACTCCTTTAAATCTCAAACTCCTTAAACTCCGCATGTAAATCCTCGTCCGATATGCCGCCCTTTGCCATTTCAAAACTATTGCTTCCCAGTATATCTGCCACGGTTTTATTAGGGTTTTGGTGCAAAATATTCACAAGCTCGATAAAGTCCCGAATAATTTCCCTTGGCGTAATATGCGTTTCTGCACCCACACGGTTGTATTCTACAGTTAAAAAGTACAGCAAATCTTCGTGCGTTAGCATCGGGGTATAGCCAAATAAATCTGCATGGATATCCCGTAGCCGCTCCACTAACACGTACATTTCCTCTTGGTTTAGCATGGTTAAACGAATTATCGGAGCAGACAAATCTTTTACGTCCGCAGTGGCAAAATGCCCTTCTGTAAGGCGGGAACGCAGTGCCTCGTAGCTAAACACACCACGGTACTTGTCCTCTATACACTGCGGTGTGCCGCCCATCAGAAAGCCAATATGCTTTGCTTTGCCTTGCAAAACGTCGTTGTACATGGTCAGAATTTTCTCGTAGTTGTTATTGCGGGAAATGGAGTTGGGAATTTTAAAAATATTTACAAGCTCGTCCACAATAACCAGCAAGCCTTTGTAGCCTGCGCCCACCAAAAACATTGCCATTATCTTTAAAAAGTCGTACCAAGTTTCGTCGGTCACAACAAAGTTTATGCCAAGGTCGTCACGGGCTTCTTTTTTTGATGGGTATTCGCCCCTAAACCAGCGCAATACGTTGCTCTTTAATGCCATATCATCAGCACGATAGGCTTGCCAATACAGCAGAACAGCTTTTGCGAATTCAAACCCGTTTACCATGCCTTCCAACTGCCCGGTTAGGGCAAATATACGTTTTTCTACCTCTGTAAAAAATGCTTCGCCTTCTAAATCCGTCTCTGTTTTTATCTGCGTTTGAATGCCCGAAATCCAGCGTTCCAGCACCAACGGCAACGCGCCGCCATCCAGTTTAGACTTGGTAGAAAGGTTTTGTATCAGCTCTTTATATGTCGCAAGCCCCTGCCCTTTTGTGCCTGCAAAGCGGCGTTCCGGCGAAAGGTCGGCATCTACCACAGCAAAACCCTTTGCAGTGGCGTAATTACGGATGGTTTGCAGCAGAAAGCTTTTGCCGCTACCGTATTTGCCTACGATAAAGCGGAAAGATGCCCCACCGTCTGAAATAAGGTCTATGTCGTGCAGTATTGCGGATATCTCCTGCGTGCGCCCAACGGTTACATACTCCAGCCCTACACGGGGTACAACGCCGCCTTTTAGGGCGTTTACCAGAATGTTTGCTATACGTGGCGGTACTTTTGTCATGTTAGCCTCCAAACAGCTCTCTTATATTCGGTTCGTACTCCGGATAAATTTCTATTTCATCGGTTACTTCCAGTATGTTATCGCCTATTGCATCCATTGCTTTTTCGTTTATGCCATCGCCCAAAACTTCCAACATAATGCCGTTGTCGTTAGCGAATTGCTTTATGTCGGACGGGTTTTGCAGGGCGATTTTTAATGCGGCAAGCTCTGTTTGGGTTAAAGCAGCTTTTAACGCCGCCCATGGCGAATCATTTTCTACAGGGTCAGCAGGTTTTTCGGGGGCAACCGGAACGCTTACTATCGCGGCTTCCTTTTCCTCTACAATTAACTTTTCCTGCGTTACGTCGGCTTCCTGCCTGATGCGGCTTAAACTGCGGGCATCTACTTCCACAACTACACGGTTAAAGTTGCGGTAAGAATTCGCTACAGACTTCTCCAGCAATGCCGTTAACGCCTCCAGCGACGTTCCCATTTCCAAAAAGCGGGTTTTTGCCTGTAGCAGTTTTGCCACGCCCGGGGGCGATAATTTTTTATATTTAAGAATCTGCCGCAAAAATATTTCTGTTTGTTTTAAAAAGTAACCGGCCAAGTCATTCATGTGTTTGTACGGCACAAGCAAAGAGGTTGTCCATACGCCGCCGTCCAGTTTGTACACGTTGCTGGGCGAAAGCTGTACCACCCTATCCTCCTGCTTTTGCCACGGATAGAACACCGCACTTATGAACGGCCGCCATGTAGACATATTCCACTTTTGACAGAATAGTTCGGCAAAGGTGAAATCGAGCGTTTTCATATGGTTTTCCAACATTATCATTCCATCGCTAAACGCAAGGCGCATAAGCTCTGTATTGCTTGCGTAAAATTCCGACTTGGAAATTTCGTACGTGCTTGTCCCTAGCCAGCTTTCAAAAGTGGTGTCGGGGTTTAGGTCAAACATGGAGAATTCCCGATAGAATTGTTGCAAGTTATGCTGCTGCACAAATGCTTCGAAAGTATGGGGCAAGGTGTAATACACATGATAATCCTGCAACCACTGGGGTATGTACTTGTCTAGCGCAGCAAATTTTGCCCCATAGCCATGCCATAGGGATAAAATTTTGTCTAAGCCATCCATAGGGTCGGTTACGCCGATGTTAGACAATAACTCATATACATAAAGGAACACATACGACAGCGTAATTTCTTCCTGCGGGAAAATACCCTGCCGCACCTTTGTGCGCCAACTAAAATACGTGCGCAAATGGTCGTAGCCTAGCCGCTGATAGCTGGGCGAATACATAGCAAGCGGTACAAATTTGTCGCAATCGTCGGCAAAGTTTTCCATAAACTTGCCTTGACGGTAGAACAGTTTTGCATCGTTCCAACTGTCGGGGTTGTTGGAGGCAAGTTCACGCATGGCGTAAAATTTTTCCCGTACAGGGTCCAAAACAAGAGAGGCAATTTTTTGCCCTTCTTGCTTTGGTTCGGTTTCGTTAATTTCAATTTCTGCAAACGGGTCATAATTACTCATTTATAAAAACTACTTCCTCCTACAAATTCTCGAAGTATCGAGTTTTGCGGTATTGTTTCACTTGGCACGCTTAAAAACGATGCCAAGAATTTGATAAGCCGTCTTGCCTCGGTATATTCGGGCTGGTGCTTCTCTATACCAAACAGCAACGGCTCGGCATATTGTTTTAGCACACCCATTTCGTACACAAGTGCGGAGTTGTAGTACACATCCGCATGGTCTTGGCATGGGTAGATATACTTCGCCTCGCCCCGCTGTACAGACGGCCACATGCCAATCGTCTCCGCCGCAGTAGAACCACGTGTGCGGAAGTCTCGCACCATGCGGCGCAATAGGCGTGTGTCGGTTGTTGGGATGCGGTTGTGGTCATCCAGGTTTATTTGCGTTAGGGCGGAAATGAAAATTTTGTATTTATCTTTCTCGTCCACGCCTTGGCTTATGATATCGTTTAGCCCGTGGATGCCTTCCATTATAAGCACATCGCCCTTGCTTAAACGCAGCTTGTTACCCTTGTATTCGGGCTTGCCGGTTAAAAAGTTAAACGTAGGAATGTGAATTTCTTCGCCTTTAAGCAAAGCCTTCAGATGTTCGTTTATAAGGTCTGTGTCAATGGCTTTTATGGTTTCAAAGTCGAAATTGCCAAATTCGTCCCGTGGGCAAAAGTCTCTGTCCAGGTAATAGTTATCCAGCGAAATAATATGCGGCACTGCGCCGCTTACCCTAAGCTGCACACCCAACCTATGCGCAAAACTGGTTTTGCCGGAAGAAGACGGCCCGGCTATAAGCACGATAGACTTTTTTTCTTCCATTATATTATCCGCAATGTTGGCAGTCTTTTTTTCGTGCAAACCTTCCGCAATACGAATAATTTCTGCACTGCCGGACTTGCATAGAATTTTATTAAGCGCACCAACGGTATCGGTTTTTAAAATGCGCACCCATTGCTTATTCTCCGTAAAAACTTCTGTAAGGCTGTCCTGCGGAACGAAGTCTTCCAAGAATAATAGCATAAAACCGCCTGCGTGCGGCACAAGTTTAAATTGCCCAAGGCAACCCGTGGCGGGTGGCATTTCGCCATAAAAATAGTTGTACAGCCAGTCAAGCTTATAGAAGCTTACAGACAAGTTATGACGATATTTTAGGTGGGTTACCTTATCGTCCAGCCCTAAATCCTCTGCAATTTTTATAGCCGTTTCCTTGGGTAATGTGTGCTTTTCTATCAAAAGGTTTTTGTCTGCCGTGGCTCGCATATAGTTTTCGATTTGTTGCAAGAGGTCTTCGGTTATAGGGGTGTCGATCTCCGGCAACTCGCAATAGTAGTTTTTGTTGATAGAATGCGAAATAACCACACGTGTTTTTTTACCAAGTATCGCTTTTACTGCGTATACCATCATAAAGCTGACACCACGCTGGTACGTACGGAAGCCGTTCGGGTCGGTTATGTCCAGGAATTCTACTGTAGAGTCGTACAAAACGGGGCGGGACATGTCGTTAAGCTCGTTGTCTACTTTTGCTACCATAATGCAGCGGTCGATTTTTGCTTGCTTGCTAAGTTCCAGCAAAGTTGTACTTTGAAGGGTTTCTATTTCCCCTACTCCTGCGATGTTTACTTTAATTTTTTCTGCCATAGATTTTACCTCCCTTTTAATGTTGTTCTTTTTGGCAAAGGTTTTCAAACCTGCCTATAGAGCTGATTTTACTATCATATGGAAGGCATCTTTTGCCTTGCCTTCCCCGTCGAACAATACAGGCGAACCCCAACTACGCCAGCTTTGCTTGTCATCCTTTGCCCACATGGTTACACGTTCTATGTGCGGGGCAAATTCTATAAACATATCAAAAATTTGGTGGTACATTTCTGCCTGTTGTTTGCTTTGCTCGTCAGTCAACGGCGTTGCGGGATTTTCTTCCGAACCAAATGTGATATCCAGCTCTGTTGCGGAAATTCTTGCCCCCGTTTTAGCAAAACGCTCCAAACTTTGGCGAATCAAGCCCAGGTCTGTACCATGGTTACAGTGGAACTGCATTCCTATACCCTCTATCAGCAAGCGACCATCGTAATGCGGGTGTTTTTCCCAATCTGCATTAATTTGCTCCACCATTTGTGCCATGGCTTCACGCTTAATCGGCTGTTCTTCGTTATATTCGTTACAGTACAAAACGGCATGAGGGTCGTAACGGCGGGCAAAATAAAATGCATCAAAAATATAGTCGCAACCGGTTTCGCCAAGTTCCTTTTTTGCGCCGTTTTCGTATGCCAAGTACCAATGCCCCACTGCACGTGGGTTATCAGTCTCTTTGCGCAGATGGCTGCGCCAGTCGCCGGAGAATTCGCCTGCATCGTCACGGAAAACTTCGTTGATAACATCCCAAGAATATACTCGCCCACTATAGCGGCTTACATACGCTTTAATAAACGCCTCCAAATTCGCCTTCGCCTCCGCACGGGTAAGCACTGTGCCGTCCGGGTTTTTGTTGAGCCACGGCGCAGACTGCCCATGCCATACAAGAGTATGACCTATTACTTCTATATCATTTTCGTTTGCCCAAGCCACAATTCGGTCGGCTTCGTCAAAATTGTATTCACCTTTTGCAGAAGAAATATACACGGGTTTCATTGCGTTTTCTGCTGTTACAGCGTTGTAGTGATGCTTGAACATTTCCAAAGTTTGCGGGCAATCAAAGTCTCGTGGGGAAATGATATTGCCGAACATGAAGTGTTGGGCAAAAGTTTTGTATAGTGATTTTTCCATGCTATTAGCTCCTTTTATATTCCATTTGATTAAACATTTTATCGGTCAGCTCCACTTGACTTGTTAGGCATATCCGCATTGGCACACCCGTATTTTCGGGGGTTGCATGAATGAAGCCCAAATTCTCGTATACCTTCTCCTGCCCGCTGCGCACAAAAATGTTTACTTGAATGCCATAGCCCGGCTCAAGCTTGCTGCGCAAGAAATCAAACACACGATTTATAAGCTCATCTTCTATGCCTTGGCTGCAATACTGCGGGTTTATTACCACATTTGCATATGCAAAACTACCGCCCGTCCATGTTAAACCCGCCATGGCTATTGCGGTTTCGGCATCGTATGCCGCTATTATTAATGCGTTACCGTCTATGTTGGCTTGCTGTTGCTTTGGGTGAAGCTGTCGAAAGCCCATAGACTTGCGAATGGCATTTAGTTCATCCGCCGTTATTGTATTTTTATACGTAATGTTCATTTCAATTCACCTGCGTAATGCAAAATCAGCAACGCCCTAAACGTTATATCGCACAACTTGCGTGTTTTCGACTTCCAGTCTATTTCTAACTGCAAACCATAGTAATCTCTCGTGCGGAACAAATCTTCTGCAACCCGGGGCAAACGGCAAATGCCGTCACTATCAATCGAGTCCGCTATTTCTTCCACTATTTTTTGCAACTTAGGCACATGCGGGATAATGCCGCACCGTGCAAATGTTTCCATCAGTTTAAAATGGTAATACCCGTTGTGGTCTTTTCCATCCTTGCCAATCGGGCATAAAATCGGACTTGGGTAAATACCAGACCCCATAACAGTTAACCCTTGCGCCGGCAAAGCCCCGCCTAAGCACCCTACTTGGCTGCCCGGAATGAATGAAACAAGTTCTGTATTGTCAGTTTTCATCATTTCATTGATAACACCGGCAATGAGTTTCACGTTTTTTTCGCTGCGCCACTGCTGTGTGTTAGAGAGGATTTCAAGGTGAATAACGCACGGCCATTTTTCATAATCGTTAAAAACGTGCCGCACTTCACCCCTCTTTTTTATGGGATGCAGAATGTCAAATACCGATTCAACTTCAGCGGCTCGTTTAAAACTGTCCAGCGAAAGCTGAATTTGCGGCGAGATATCAAACACATCATCATATTTTGCCTGTGCAATATATGCACATCTTACAAGATTTACACCAAGCCCCGGATATTTAAATTCGTCAAATACCCTGCCCCGGTCGTTGTAGCAACGGTCATCTAGCGGGACAGTCACAAAAGCATCCATCGCACGTTTTAAAACAGGTGTATCTTTGTCAACCGCTTTTTCTACAAGGTAGTGCACAGCTCCGCCTTGCGTATAAACGCCGCCATTCCATATGTCGCCAATCCAGCCGTTTTCTTTTTGGTGCTGCATGATTTTTTGCATAATCGGCTCTGCCATAATTTGCGGTTGATATTCCGTTGCCTCTTGTGGGGTTAAGTTACCAAGAATTTCGCTTTTAACACGGCGTTTAATTGACGGGTTTGCGTTTTCCAGCAAAAAATCTATCATTTTATTTTTCATAAATAACATCCTCCCACTTTGCTGGCATAAAATGCGCCGGGCAAACCCATGTAAACGGCAATTTAATTGTGCTGCGAATAGATGCCTTCAGCTCGTTTGTGTCCCAATTCATGCGGCGGCGGGAAGGTTTTAGCCTTAGCCTTGGCAAACGAAACAAGTCGCCTGTAAACAGAA
>Ga0131853_10013210_pt1 | contig 15138 bp, 10 predicted proteins | sample TergutLab28metaG_FD_92764 | JGI IMG/M metagenome (GOLD analysis project Ga0131853, IMG submission 92764) | Labiotermes labralis P1 segment gut microbial communities from Petit-Saut dam, French Guiana - Lab288 P1 (version 2) (version 2) | ecosystem: Host-associated > Arthropoda: Insects >...
ATACCCAACTGGTATAGCGAAATTAATGTGACTTTTTATAGCGTAATTTAGCAAGGACGATACGACTCCCTGATGATGGTCCTAGGACCGAAACATGTCGGAGCGTTTTTAATGTTTTATTGTTTAAATTTTATAAATTTTATATATGTGCAGTAGTTGGTATAATAATTGATGTCACAGCAGTGTCTAACAGAAAAAATCTACTAAACATTCCTGTGTTCAGTAAAAGAAGTTCAGTTATGTAGCTTGAAATTATTTGTAGATTTAAGGGGTAGCTTTACATTTTGTCTTACAGAACGCAATTGCAACCGACATTCTCTAACAGACTCAAAACATCGTGGCATTTGCGCTGTATTAACTCTTCCACTCCGCCAACACACTTACATTTACTGGCCAGATATACTTCCTTACCCTCCCCATTCCTTTAAAAAAAATCTACTCGTGCACTTAAACCGTTTCTGCACAACCTCGCCGTCGTCACTTCTGACAGCCGTCCGCCATGTTTAATTAAAAACGACACTGTGTATACATAAAGTTGCTGCACATAAAATATAATATCAGCTTGTCACATCTGAATTTACAATTACCGAGCAAGTAGCGTTGCTAAAATAATAAAGAAAGAAACGTTTCAATTTTTTGAGCAAACAAACTGTCACAGTAATTCTACAAGCTTTAATGCAGTGTTTGTGACGTGTTAATGAACCGCTGCTTCGGAGCAATCTCCGGCAATGTTGTAAATGCAATTTGCACATCATTATCTCCAGGATGTCGGACAGTTCGTGCGTCAAGAGAGAATTTTAAGCGAGTTATTTAACGATGTTGTCAATTGGTAAGATTATTCCTGTGGGTAATCGATGAACAAGCCATTAGTGGAATGAATGACAGAAGGAATTCGAAGGAGTCAGAAAAATGTGCCCCATTGTCACCTCCGACGAGAGGAAACGTATCTACTGAACAACAAGGCTTTTTCACAAGGTTCCTGAAGTATAAGTAGTGACTGCATCGTAAAAAGTCAAAAGTCTCTCCTTAACCTGCCGTGAAGACACAGGTACGAATTGGAGGTATAAAACTACTCATTCATAACATCGGCGCTAGTTGGGGTGGGTGGTTAACTGCACGTCCCGGGTGCTTTATCCCCAGGAAAGAGTCAAGGTATTCACTGTACAGGAGGCTGGGTAGGCTCTACGACCGGTTTGAAAGGATATGGAGAAAAGAAAACTTGTTTGCCCCAGAGGAGTTCCAGCGCTGGACAGTCCAGGCCGTAGCAAATTGCTACACCACCTACATTATCCCGGCCCCACGACTGCTACTAAAGACAAAGTAATCCCTGTAGAGACCTGGACAGGCCCTGCGGGTTCCAGGAGGTTGAGACTCTCCCAGAATTCAAGACAATCAGCACATTAAGGCGGTAAGTTTGTCAGCCTTATGCATCGGCCGCCCCCCCCCCCCCCCCCCCCCCCCCCCCCCCCCACCCCCAGAAAATATCTATGGTACTCATACAGGTTGAGTCGACCCCACGGCCAAAGTGACTCAACAAACTGCGCCACCGCGTGACCCAGCTGCTGTGTGCTGCAAGCAACATTCACCATTACACTTAGAGCGGATCACACAAATATCACAACATAGTGCATTACAAACTAAACTTTTATTTTCTTTTTTAAACTCACGGTTCCGTGCATCGTAATTCATTGTTAATAAAAATCCGACCAGATGTAACAGTATGCAGATATTTATTTACTGCAAAGTCACTCTACATGTTTCGGGTGTCACAGCACCCATCATCAGGAGTACTATAAACTGTAACCGCACCCTCCGGTACAGGTCATAATACTGATACAGCTACTTCCCTCCAACGTGGCCTGATCAGGCCACGTTGGAGGGAGCGTGTAGAGTGACTTTGCAGTAAATAAATATCTGCATACTGTTGCATCTGGTTGGATTTATATTAACAATAAACTTTTAATATTCAGATCGGATGCCAAACGAAATGTAATCACATTACCCTCCATGTTACAATACATTCATATTATTATCATTAAACTCCATTGTCAAAGGAGTCTTTAAACACTGTAGAGTTATTTTTTTTTCCCAATTTTAACTACGATTTGTTACTGACGCAAACTGAGGGTATAATGAGTCATTACGATTTGTGTTTGTTATATATTTTTGTTATTTTGTTTACATAGACGTAATATTTATATTTGTTTATTAATGTTGATTTTGTAACTGGCAATAAGACTCTTGCATGAACATGTGCATAAACAAAAGAATGAATATAAAATAGGAAATATAGTTTATTTACTGCATTTTTAATTCATACCATCCACATCCTAACTCATTTTATTCGGTCGTGATGTTAGCAGGCCTGATCTAACTCAAGAAATACATTTCTCTACTGGTAGTGGCAGCGTGTTTCCTCACCTTCAGCCTTATCAAAACTAATCTTCAAGAAATGTGGTTCCGAACTGGGTCCACTGACTGAACCTTTTGAACACTGAGTTAAACCAGCGAGTTCCGTAAAGGTGGGGAATTTTCGGATTTGGTGAGACTTGGACGGAGGAAACGGCCTCTAGCTATAGACGGTAGCTGCGAATATATTGAGCACGACGTCGCATGCAGCTGACAAGAAACTTTCCTCCATATCTGGGGTTGGGTGAGGGGCTATCTGCCCGCCATAAGATATCGTAATGCTACAAGATATTACACAGGACCACGGACTTAAGTTTCACAAAATATTAAACGGTGTAGTTAATTAAGGGAGAATGGACAGACGGACCATGTGGCAAGTATGGCGGAGAAGAGAAATTCATACAGGCAATTGGTGGGTAATTATTACATACGTAATAAACACACAACAGGACAGTGGAGAAAACTACGTAATGAAGACGTGAATGATCTCTCCACTTCTCACCCAGTACTGTTCAGGTGAAAACAATCGAGAAGAATGAGATGGGCGAAACATGTAACACGTATGTGGAGAGGGGAGGTGTATATAGGGTTTTGGTGGGGAAACCTGAGGGAAAGAGACCACTTTGAAGGCCCAGGCGTAGATGGGGGATAATATTAAGATGGATCTTCAGGAAGTGGGATGTGGGGGTACGAGTATGGACTGGATTGAGCTGGCTGAGGATAGGGACAGATGGCGGGCACGTGTGAATGCGGTAATGATCTTTCGGATTTCATAAAATGCGGGGAATTTCTTGACTAGTTGCAAACCTGTTAGCTGCTCAAGAAGGACTCTGCTCCATGGACTAAACAAGTAAGTAATTAAGTATAATACACGGCCAGTTTGCGTTTACAGTTTACGTAAACAGTCCGTGATTTGTGTTTGCCTTTGGGATTCCCGAAGAAAAATAAAAAATAAAACGAATTAATTTATTACATACACCAATATATATGAACACGCAAGAAAGATTCCGATTGCTGTATTGAGAATCTGTTCGAGCACTCGAAGCTCAATCACGTTATTTTCCACCTTCGCCTTTAGTCATTAGCAACTTACGTTAGGGTACGTATAATAGCAACTGCACTGTATTTGGTAAACTATCCATCAGCGTAAGGGCGCTGTGTGGGAAGCTCGTTGAGAGAGTCAGCACCACAGGTTCAAATTTCAAAACCAGAAATGTTTTACCAGGTTGAACGTGCGGGCTGACAGTACAATGAAGATCTTAGCAGTTTCAACAAAAGAGGTCGAGCCGATGGTGGGAAGCATCTGTAAGAAAAAGTGTCGAATCGAGAGAGCTTCCTTACCACAATGGCAGGAAAACACAAAAACTGACTTCTTTATAACAACACCCAAGTATAACGTAACAAACATCAGGGGTATCAAACGTGTTACTTCTAGAATTCGTCAGTAAAATCCGCACTGCCATTTGTTGCGTTCGTCTTTCTGTCCGCCTAGGACTCAGAAACTAAAAACGATAACGGAAAATTAGAATAGAAATTTCTTCGTTCATGGAAGGAAACTCGAAGAACTTTTAATGTTTTATTACCTAGACAGTAAACAGTTATGTGGACGCGTTTCAGAGTTTTCAGGTTTTCGCAACGTCACAATTTCAACATCCAATCTTTTGGAACATGACGCCGCGTCGGGGTAATTTGATCCCGACGTACTGGGACCTCACAGCGGTTTCATCTTCGAGGGTAGGAATACCCAACATTACTTTATCTTCCCCCCTGCAACCCGCTAAGCACGACACCATAATGTATACAATGCGATCCGCTACAACCCGTGGACAGATTTTGATTTTATCTGGCAGGGCGCATCACACAGTCGTCCTAAAAATATGGACAAAAATCTCAGGCCCTTACCTTTATTTTTCAAATATTTATGGCTGCCAAAGGCAGACACACAGACACACAAACGCCTTTTATTAGCCAGACTTAATCTTTCACAATTATGCATGAATGGATCTATATTTTATTGTAGCTAAATGAAGGTAATTGATATGAGATAGTCATGTGTATAGTAATGAGAAAATGAATGATTTTTAGTCTTTTGGCGAAAACCATTGGATAAGAAAGTCTGTGGGCCTAAAATTTTAGGGTGACAATAACATGAAGTGAAGATATTCGTATATGCTTTGGGACATTTGTCTAACAACCGATAACAACGAACCACTTACCTAAAAACGCCGAGTATAGAAAGAAATTAATAATGAATCTGCTAACACAACCGGGTGGTACGGAGAATTATGAAGCAAAACCACATATGAATTAAGCGAACTGTAAAAAAAGTTGTTGATTTTGAAATTCATTTTAAATAGTTCAATAATCGTTATTTCTCTGGGTACGTAACTAAACTCTGCCTGTATTTCAAAGAGCAACAAATCTAGTCTCTCATATTAAGGGACGAATACAAGATTAGAGTGGCTAAACCTGAAGAAATTTACCACTTGGAAGTCCTAAGAGTAGACGGGATTATTAAAATAAAAAAATGGGACTGCTTATCGCAATGTCTGCAGAAATTACACCTTCGTATTTAATTTCCTTGCCGTCTATTTCAATAAAACATTCTCTCAGATTTATTGGTAACTCAATGTTCTTCCCTGAATATCTGTTAATACAGTGCAGTGCCTCATATTTTAACACGCACACTCTACATGCTTCGGCTATTCAATCTATTCGCATTTAACAACTTTAACAAAATTAGGTCATGGTTAAAACTGTGACTTTTTTATTATTATGAAATCCATTAGGATTTAAACATGCTAACAATGTTACATGACACATAAAATTTTGAAATTTATTATTACAAAAATCTATTTGGACTTAACCACGCTAATAATTTTACGCGATGTTTCAAATTTTGTATTTTATTCTTATGAAATGTTCTCCCTTTATCACTCCGTCTTGTTTGGTCCAATTTTTCTCAACAGCTTCTTTTTCTGGGGCCAAAAAAACCTAAACCATTTCCACCGGTGACAAATTAAGAGCAAGTCATATTAAGCTTATGAGGAGTTTAAATTCAGAAGGAAAGCGACCTTGAATGTCAAAGGTTCCCCTAGTGCTATTTCACATGACAAAATCACAGCTATTTTCACAGGTCACGGAGAGGGCCATGTTGCTTTATGACTTTTGCGTCGTGCTGTATCACATTTGGTAGTCTTGAGACATTTCTTGGCGGAAAAAGTTCAAGGAGAAATGAATGATATATGAGCCGCAAAGGGGAAAGAAAATGAATGCTAAGACGTGTGTTTGGCTCGTTAAATGTGAAGCCTTCCGGGTCATATCGTGTTGCTGGAAGTGTACTTCGGTTCGTGGTTGTAATTTCTAAACAGCTACTTTACATCCCACGAGAAAGAATGCGAATATACGTGATGGAATAACAACTTGCTACATACATGGCATTACCTCCCACAAGCCTTGATAGATAATCCGTCAATACAGAAGCACCAACCAACCCTCGGTTTCAAGCCTCTCGTATTGGTGTCCTCGGTTCATTACCATTCTATATAAGCCGTCTCTGTAACCCGCTATCCTATGTGGTACTAATGCACGCTGTTAGCCATCTTGTTTTGAATAGGATCCGATACATTTGCCCTTCTACTGCCATATTCAATAACCGTAGCTACAAGCGACGAAACGTATCCTGCTAACAGCGTCGCAATAACCTACGGATTAAGGTATAAATATTCTCTCAAGTTGAAAGTCGACAATAAAAGAGAAAACATTTTAAGCATCTGCAGATATTGGTAGCAACAGAAACACAACATGACTACACTTTCCTCAGCTAGCGACGATACTCCCAGAATTTTACGGAAACCGAATTTTAATATCGTGTTCACAAGAAATTCCCACTTGTCACAGTAATGAGCCGGCTGAATCCATTCCACTTCCTGCAATATTAATTTAAGATTCATTTTAATATTATCGTGCTGTCTACGCCTAGTCTCCCAAGAAGTCCCCTTTCCTTTTGTGTCCAAACCAATTCATGTTTTATATATATATATATATATATATATATATATATATATATATTACAAGTTCTGAATGCGAACTTCATTTCCCACTCCAAGAGAAATTCCTCCGAAATGAAGCACTTCGACCTAAGAGACAGAAAGTAAGTCACATAGAGAGATCAGTAAATTAAGATATTCAAATTAACGCTTATGTCGTGGTGGACGCAAATGCAAATACAGAGTTGTCATATAAAGCGGAATCTTAAGAGGTACACTCGATGGTAATATACGGTAAGTATGGTAACGGAATGGGGCCTGAGTGTGTGTTCTGGATTGAGCTGGCTCAGAGCACAGATCAGTGCCAGACACTCGCGGACATGACAACGTATTTTTGTGCTCCGTGAATTGTATAACATTCCGTGACAAGAAGAAGGACCCTCGTCGTTTCGAGAAGGAAAATGCTCCACTGAACAGAGTTACCGAGGATGGTCTATCGGTACACAAATTTCGGGGGGGGGGGCTAGGTTCGGATATCCGTTACGTCACGTCACGCGACGTTTCCTGGTTTGTCTTCGGTCTCTACATGTAAACACAACGTGTCAGTCAATAATACAACACTTTATTGTATATACAATAAAAATAGTATATTGTCAGGGCGACACGTTTCGACCTTTATTAGGTCATTTTAAGGCCCTCTGGGAAAACAGATCGAAGAGCTATCTATATTTCAATGCACTGTGGGATCCCAAATGCTTTCTTTGCGAGGCGTTGCTTATTGAAATACATGCTTGCACAACATTTTAGAAGCTTGTGATCCCACAATGCGTTGAAATAGAGATAGCGCTTGGATCTGTTTTCCCAGAGGACCTGAAGATGACCTAATAAAGGTCGAAGCATGTCGCCCTGACAATATACTATTTTTATTGTATATAATATAAAGTGTTGTGTTATTGACTGACACGTTGTATTTATATAACACTTCGGGATGGAAAACATTCAATTCAGTCTTTACAGCTGCAGCACCTAGAAACACAAAACACCAACAGCTTGCGAGTCTTTAGGCTTTCACTGCGGCGTACTTGTGGTCCCCGTTCTTCTGGAACGTGTCCTCGCGTCACCGAGTACCTGGTACCGACGTTTCGAAACCATTACTATTAAGAACGTCGCAAACCGATTGTATAATAACGTGGTGCCTTACACCGAATACAATGGTGACCTTAACCCTTAACTTATTAACTGATCAGTTTATTTCGTTTGAAGATACATTTCGGGGGCATTGAAATATCGTCATTAAATTAACCAAGACTCATCTCTCTTTCTAACATGTTGAAACTCCGTAATTATCAGTACGCCTTTGCACGATGTCTTCCCCCCAACTTGTCCTGCCCGATGTGTTTCCTTCACAGGACAACTTTCTGGAAATGACTTCGCTGTCGATCGATACTTTCAGCACAGTTACAAGTGAAAAGGAGAATTAAATGGAAGGAAAGTTTACACAGTCGAAGCAATGGTGATTACCTGTCCTCAACCAGTAGGCAACTGCAGTGGAGTGGCGCCAATCGGCACGCACGCACGTGTCTTCTCACCAGGACATAATGGGGGCAGCTGTGCAGTCTGGTAAACTCTACAAATGCCCTCTTATGTATGCGTACTTCTTCCTTTATCCTCAGGTAAGACGAACGCACTGAATAGAATATACAAGTACATTCGGATAGCTGAAGAATAAAAAACCAAGCTAGATGTCACTTGCTACTTTCATTTTCTTCTTAGAGACTCAACATGTTTCGGGCATTAATATGCCCATCTTCAGGAGTTTGCGACTATGTTGTTGAACTACAATATTGGCTGTTACGTTCTTGGTTTGTTGTGTGTTGGAGTTAGGGTGTGGTTCGGCTACGATACCACCCTAGCCGAACCGCACCCTAACTCCAACACACAACAAACCAAGAACGTAACAGCCAATGTGGTAGTTCAACAACATAGTCGCAAACTCCTGAAGATGGGCATATTAATGCCCGAAACATGTTGAGTCTCTAAGAAGAAAATAAAAGTAGCAAGTGACATCTAGCTTGGGTTTTGATTCTTCAGCTATCACAATGATAAACGGTCCAATAAACATCACATTCGGGTATGCTTATCTCATCTGCACTAGTTCGCTTATATATTTTGATAAATGTGAAATATCAAGGCATTAGAAGTTCAAATGGCAGACTGATTAGATGACAGACGTAGTTGGGCACATTTTCTTTGTGCTTCGTTGTCAGTGTAACGTAACAATAAATTCACAGTATGCACAACGGTGATGAAGGTGTGGTGCAGATTGTGCATGTATTGTTGTTACTTGCACAGAAACAGCACTTGGGAACCTGAACCTAAGGAAACTTTCAGATCTTTATCGTTGAACCGTGCATTTTGTAGGTCTCACGCTATACGGCACAACAAGCACATCCACAGCCGGGCTCAACTGAACACCGTACGACTCACACACAACACAAGACATGCTGCCACAGCACCAAATTAGTGATAACGAAGTAAATCACTGAGTGTTTTAAATTATAACTTTAGCAAGGAACAAAGTACACTCCCTGAGGATGATCGTATGATCGAAACATGTATGAGCTTTTAATTGTTTTAATGTAAATTTTAGATAATTAAAGACTATATATATATATATGTGCATTTGTTGGTATGTTACTGAAATAACACTTTCAGATATTTATTCGGAAATACCTGAATTAATTGTGAGTAATAATTGGTACAGAAATGGACTAGTAGCATGGCATATTACGTGGTAGTTTGATACATTAAAATTCTTCATCGTGTTTTTAGTTTTAAAAGGGTCCATCTGGATTTTATAAAAAGTATATTTATTGATTGAATGAAGTGATTTGTGAGAACTGTTGGTATAAGATTTTAGAATTTACTTTTGGAAAATTAAGTTGATATTAGGGACATGATGCAAGATAAGTTTTTGCTGATTACCAGATGTAAGAAGGCCACACACCTAGCCTGAGATCAAACATACATTATGGTGCACTGTCAACAAGGACAGATATTGCTCTATTTAGGAACTACAATCTGAAGTGATAAACTAAGGTAAAGTGATCCCGTTACAGGCCCGGTGTGGCCCAGAGGTTGGGTAGAGGTATAGCTCTACTCTTCCATGACCGCGGCACTAGAAGGGGTCAGTGGTCAGCAGCACGCCCCGGCCGCACTTTACCACCGGGAAAGACCCGGTACCCATTCTACAGGAAGCTGGGTGGGCCCCAGGGCCGGTCTGGACGGGCTGAAAATTTCGTCCCCACCGGAATTCGATCCTGGACCGTCCAGTCCGTAGTCAGTCGCTGTACCGACTGAGCTACCGGGCCCAAGAAGTGGCAAAGTACGGTAGCAAAATAAAAAACAAATACAGTATATAAGGTTAGGGTTTATTCTTGAAAGATGCTCGGACATTCAGAGGGTTCAGACGGACAGAGAGGCAGAGACGTGCACAGAGGGAGAAGACAGGAGTCTCTCAGGGAGCACTTGTAGAGTTATTACCGAGGGCGTGTTTGGGAAGGACCTCACAGCCAGGAGGCTCGTCACCATGCTGATAGTCTGCTCCTTCATCTTGCACCGACAAGGTAGGATGGTTTACTTTTGAGATAACCAAGGTTTATGGTTGCTGCGGCCAGTGATGAGATTTTGGTTTAGGAAATTGATAGTCTAGAGCTGCAGGCACATCGCTCCTCTTCTCCCTTTTTTACTGCTGTAATTACGTTTTGTAATACATTATTTTTGGAAGTTGATTTATATTTAGTTTTTCACTCTCCACTCGCTGAATCCTTATGCCCTGAGATTAATAAGAAAGGTTGATGTAGGGACTGATCTATCGCAGTTACTACAACACTTATAATTATTTCTACGAGAGATGGTGTCACGCTACAGGATCGGGTCCCCGGACAGCGAATTCGAGTACCCGATTTCCCTCCCATAGTGTCGAGGGGTCTGACGTTCTGGGACTAACCCAGAGTATTTAAGGTTTGGGACGTTGCGTCATAGTATTGGTATTTGTGAACGTAGTAAGTTACACACAGGAACATGATTGTAAGTGTGCTTCTTTTTGGTTTAATTTTTACGCAGTTTCTTAATCCGTCTTTTAACAGTCCTTTGGCAATCTATGAACGCTTTCTTTTTCATTATTTACTTCTTACTATGCTTTATTAATTTTAACTCAGAACCTGGCTAACGCGATTTGTAAATTCGAAAGTTCCGATGAGCCATGTGGAATGGTTTTTCAAACATTGCAGATATACGATATCGGCCTTCACTGATCTTTCTTTTTTAAATTATTACTGAAGGAAAGAAAGAAAAGTTATATTTTAGGTGCCATATTTCTGCGTATAAAACACTAAAATTTTCGTTCGTATGCAGGAGAGACATTACAGTTTTGACACTTACTGATTTACGGCCAGAGCTGCAATATAAGAACCAACGACAATGACAACAGAAGAGAAAAGGCGATATTCTTCTGTCTCTTTCCAAAAGGAAAATTGGATTGAGAATCTACTCAGTAACACAGACAATACAAAGATGTCGTTACTTTATCCTGAGTCCCGCATACCCTCTGCCGCTCTATTCGCAAGCAGGAGAAGTTGACTGTGCAGGTAGTAATGAATGACTTTCACGGAACAGAGAGAAAGAGTGATATTACAGAAGAAAACAAAAGAGGGATCCAACCTACACATTAGTCAAACAGCTTTCAGTGGGGTTCTGTTTCATTCCTTGGGATGAATTTGACAGATGAGTTGCTTTTTGAAAGTCAAGAAGCTTAGCGTGCTGCAAAGAAAGTGAAATAAGCAACTATCAAGAATGATGTTAGATGAGTTTATAAAAAACCTTAAATGAAAACTCAGGTATCATAAAAACACACACCACGACCTGGTGGTTTATGTCTGTTTTTATTTAATGTGTTTGACAGCGTGTCTGAAAAAAGCGACCGGCACAATACCTTCCGCTAGGGGAAATATAACAAAATATTAACCTAAGACTACAAAACCGATTCACAAAACACACAAAAAATATGAATGAGAATTCTAAGCTTTACAGAATGATATGAAACGACTTTTCACTATTAAAATCTTAAACCAGCTATGTAGTCTTCATCACTTAATTTCTATTGCCTACTTTACTGCTTTCTTTGCATGGTTGTAAGGAGGCAAAAATGCAATAATAGCTATCCGCCATACTTTTACGGCTTTCCGACTTTAATCCGTCTTTTATTTGTACCAGAACATGACAGTTTTCTTCAGTCTACTACCTTCTTTGAGCGATTTTCACGTATTTATTTGTATTTCCGCTTCTTACCGCGCATGCTCTGAAGAACAGAAGATGGAAACTTTAAGTTCGACTACATAAAACTGGTTAATATTAGGATGGATCTCCAGGAGGTGGGATGTGGGTATATGGACTGGATTGGGCTGGCCCAGGCTAGGGACAGGTGGCGGACGCTTGTGAGTGCGGTAATGAACCTTCGGGATCCGTGAAATGCGGGGAATTTCTTGACTAGCTGCAAACCAGTTAGCTTCTCAAGAAGGACTCTGCACCATAGACTAAGTAAGTAACATAAAACTGGTATTTAAATCCTGTTGTAATATTTTCAATCACAAAATTTATGGGTCCTTTATATTATGTTTTAATGGTCACACAGGATATAAAAAAGAGCCCCTTATGAGTAAACAAAACATTTTCTTATATTAAGTGAAATAGGAAGCTTTTTTTAACATACTGAAGAATAAAGTTCGGCTAAGTAATGCCGGACAGGATTAAAAAGAGTTCACTTCACAATTTATTATGTTCCAGAATCACCCTATAACACACTACACTTCATGACGCAGTACACTCCATGCTGCAGTACGAGAAATTACGAGAGGATTTGTTTGAAGTTCATTACATTTCACTGTAAACTGAATATTCACTTAGGTCCTTAATAAATCGGAACTTGTTATGACTCAATAGAGATTAAAACCCAAATTGCCTGCAAATGTTTAATAAAAATATCCGTATCGAATTTCAATAAAATCTGTAAACTGTTTTAGGTTATATGGTAAAGTCTAATAACGACCTATATTAAGGGTGCTTAGCTATGAAACAGTCTCTCAAAGTCAGAACCACTCGGCAAGTTCAAATGAAACACTCTCATATTAAAATCCAGCAGAATGTGTGAAATGGTTTACGAGATACATTGAAAATTGAAATTCTGGTCTTAGGTAGCCTTACGTACATTCAGTCGTGATACAAACGCGCCCCTCTGAACATCAATAAGTAAGTTATTAAACAAGTCCATACATACTAATCAAACACAGCTGCTGAAATTCCTATTGTTAGTTGCCGATGCACTAAGCTACTTGACCTACACAGCAGAAGAAAAATACATGCTACAGTCTTGTCGTATTACACATTAAGGACAACCGATATTTAATACGTAATGCACAATTACGTAATTAAATAGACTGTCCGGAAAGAAATGTCACATCTTTTTTGTTTTTAGCCATTATACTGTCGCTAGGAATACGAGCTTATAGACGGAACACAGCTGAAGTTTCTGGAATTTATGTACGAAGTTGTGAATATTTCCGGTAGATAGCACCAATGCAGCAGCGCCTCACAATGGAGTCTGTCAAAGACGTGCGCTACAAACAGCGTGCTGTTATATAGAGTTCCCTGCTGCGGGGAAAGAAACAGTGATAAGCGCCGGGCGACGTGAGATATGCGCTCTTCTGGGATACTGTACAGTGTATAGCGGTAATTCATTAACAACGATGTGGGACAAACTATCGGTCCCTTTTTCAAGGGTCAAGAATCCATTGACCCTTGAAGAAGGGACCAAATGGGTGTCTCGAAACGTCGGCAATGAATTAAACTATACGCTGCGTAATATTCCAAAAGAGCGTATATCTCATTTACTCTGCGGTGGCAGCCTGAAATACAACATTAAGAAATGTATTTGCAATGTTTATAGAAGGGCTATGGTCGACACCGGAGGTCGCTGGGCGAAAAGAGCCCTTCTACCAACTTTGACTGTTGGTGCTATATGTGCCCTGATAACAGCCAAGGACTATACCGAAATGAACGGCATGAAAATTATACTAATTATTTCAGGTATAATATGAGGCATGCAGGTGTCTTTCCGGAATTTTAAGTATTACAATTTTTGCGCTTCTTATACACAATATTGTTCATATTCAACAACGTCATGTTTAATATTTTCATATATTCTTAAGGTACAAACATGTAGGAAGTATCTTTGAGCATGTACGATCGTTTGAATGGCTACTGGTGAACAGCTGACGATAATGACTTTAAAATATTAATAATAGTGACTGCATGGTAAATGACGAGGACTATTGTATTTCAAAAATTTAGTCTGTGGGAAAAAAATTTACATTTTCTGATGCCAAATTCGGCGGTAAATACAGCATGCGTCAACATTGTTACTTTAACAGTAACTGCTAGGTGGTAAAGTTTTAATGACGTCGGTAGGAATTTACTTTCCAGGTGTAAACGGAGCGGCGTGGTTTTGCGTTGTTGCGCTCTTTCACTGATAGGTGTTGGAATTATTCACTCGTTTGCAGTGAAATCACAGCTTCAAACTGAATGTTCCGATGCAATTTTCCAACTTTTCGTCCTTAATTAGAGCGAACGAATATTATGAAATTATTCTGAAACATTACAACTGTTCCCTCGAAATTATGTTTCTCATTCATCTGTGTCATTACCGTACCGAGGTGGAACACAGGCAGCAATTAAGCAAAACACTTTTTTATGCAAAAAAAAAAAACATGAATGTACCAACATATAAAACTTCAAATGATTTTCTAAAACCCTGATACAAGTTCGGAATATTAAAATGCCAACTTGTTACCTGCCTGAATCACAGACCGAGTGTTGTCCTTTGTCGTATGTGTTAAATCTGATGTGCTGAAGTGCTTTGTGTGACTCCAAACACGGTTTTGATTGAAGTTATGTGCAAAATGAACATAGAATGGAATTTCTGGACGAAAGAGCTACCTGAGGAATAAAGCAGTAGCTTTCGAAACGTCGTGTGTATAATGTGCTGTATGTGTTTTAAGACGATGGAAAACATCCTTTTACTTTTTAGTGATGTGTTACAAAACGAGTGCATTTTAGCGACAAAAATATGTAACATGGAGTTGGATCAAATAATTATAAGCAGTAGGCTTTCCAGTCAGCAGATCACTATCTGGTGATTGCAAAGTTTAGGGAAAGATTAGCTGTGGGTAAACAGGCCGCACAGAGTTTTGATAGGCAAAGATTTAACTTGAGGAAGCTAAATGAGCCAGAGGTTAGGGAACAGTATCAGATTGAGATTACAAACAGGTTTGCAGCTTTGGAGGACTCGGACGATGACGAGGACGTAAATAGGAATTGGGAAAACATTAAAGAGAATATCCAAACCTCAGCGAAAGAGAGTCTGGGTTTGGATGAATTTAAGCAGAATAAACCCTGGTTTGATGAATAATGTTTAGGTTTTTGGATCAAAGGAAGCGGGCTAAAATGCAGTGGATACAGGATCCAAGCCAAAGCAATGTAGATAATTTGAACAATGTAAGACGTGAAGTTAGCAGACATTTCAGGAACAAAAAGAAGGCATATCTGAGAGCTAAAATTGAGGAACTTGAAACTAACAATAAGATCCAAAACATTAGGGACTTGTATAGGGGCATCAGTGACTTTA
>Ga0131853_10013212_pt1 | contig 15135 bp, 6 predicted proteins | sample TergutLab28metaG_FD_92764 | JGI IMG/M metagenome (GOLD analysis project Ga0131853, IMG submission 92764) | Labiotermes labralis P1 segment gut microbial communities from Petit-Saut dam, French Guiana - Lab288 P1 (version 2) (version 2) | ecosystem: Host-associated > Arthropoda: Insects >...
AATGAAACTGTTGCATGACACGTTGAACTACAAGGGCTGCATGGCTTCGGATTAAAAAGGATTACAGCAGTGCACTGTAACTAAGTAAGGGCTTGAAAGGAGACGGTTGTGGCCCATTCGAAAGCTTTCGAATCAAAGCAGTGCGGAGAGCTGTAAAACGCTGATTCCAGATAGCTATAACTGAAACCCCCAGCTCCTGAAAGTACACGACTCAGAGAACTGACATAGGGTGTCCAACACACAAGCACGCCATAATCCGAACAAAAGCCTTTGCGTCACTTTATTAGACGATTATTCCACCCACAAGCTTGTATGCCACATTAAATTCCAATTCCACCGATGTCATTTTCTGAAGCACGATAAGTTAATCCAGACGCGTTTTCGCAGGACTGAAAAAATCCTTCGGTTAGTAGGCCACATTTGAAGACCTTGGCCTATATATAATGCACCGAACGCGTCCACCACAGCAGCAGAACAAAGAACTTACGACGACAGGTCATAACATAAGAAGCAGATAATGATCACAAGTGTGTCTTCCTCCCGCAGACAGCTCCTGCGACATCTTCAGGTGGCTTTCAATGTAAAGTTTCATGGTAATCACAAGGGTAATCAGATCATCTGGTCCCTGTGCTATGCTGTAGCAACAGAAAGAACACGGCGAACAAGGTGGAACACGAGTACAGAAGCTGCATACAAATTGCAACAGCTTCAACATAATTCAAATGTCTCTTGCGTTACGTGACATTTGAGACTGGTAACACGCCTTGTACGGTAAATAACTCGACAAGTACCGACCAGAAAGTATAGGTCTACATTTACTGTATGAAATATTTTTAGAAATATAAACCATTTCCAAGACAGGGGCTTCCCAGACAGGCATAAATTACGCATCAAAATTCTGGGTCAAAGAGTTCACAAAATGTGTGAAATACCGTTTAAACATTTATGCCTTACGTTGGTATAAAATAACACGTTAGACTAATTATGTTTATTTGAAATATAGCTTCAGTCACGTACAATTCGTCAGAAACAATATGGCATCTATAGACTAACCAAAACAGTAAAACTATTCTTCCTTGCTCTCGAAGTAAATGACAATACGAGGCATTAAACAAGCACCTGTGAAGGAATACACCTTGCCGACGTGACTGATTGTTTCTTAGGTCGTCCAGCGATACTACTTGCACTCAAAATAAATAGACTACGATGCGGAAGTAGGTGAAAACATTGTCAGGATAGCCTATACCCTGGCCGGTATTGCAACCGGGTCCCTTCTCAACATCAGTCCACAGGGTTAACGTTACAAGCAGCTGCAAAGAAAATATGCCTATTAAAAAGACTTTATACAATTCTGGACAAACGTACTGCCTGCAGACAAAACTAGGCCTAAGCATACTGGAACAATATAGGAATACAATACAGCACAAGGCCACGAACTGGCTAAATGACCGGGCTTCGATTATCGAATGGTGCAAAGAATTTTAACTTCGCCAGAGCATCCAGGCGGAATACAGTGCACTCCGTCTTCTGTCCGAAGTATACCGGCTTCTCTTCTTCCAGAATGTGAGGGTGACCAGTACTGCAACATCGAGGTCAATGTGTGAAGTCATACCTTCTATCCCGCTTATGCCACCCTTGTCCTGATATTCAACTAAGCACAGGGACTAACATGACCTATACAGAGACGGTTCAAAACAAGTCGAGGGCACATTTACTACACATCGGTACGCTTAGGAAACAGAGCGAAAATTCAGATGATAACACTGTTATTAAACGGGGAGGGTAAAACAAGAATTCAACGAATGGTTGCTAAACGAGTATGTGCAATTGCAGTTGCATAAACGATCATAAAGGATGGTTTGGTAACCGAACTCATGACGTGATGTCAGTACAATTCAGGCCAACCAACAGTACCACAAGAGTCCATTACCCACTATGCACTACTTCTTCTTTACTCTTCTTCTTCCTCTTCTTCCTCTCCTTTTCCTTCTTTCTCTTCTTCTTCTTCTTCTTCTTCAAGCGCTACAACTTCATTGTTTAACAGCTTTGGCCTTCTCAACTACCTCCTTCCATTTAGCCCGATCCTAGAAGCATTCTGTCCAATTTATTAGCGTCATAATTCTTAAATCTTCGTTTATATAGTTTTCCCATCTATTTTTGGTCAACCTGATAATCTTGTAGATATCGCTTTCCACTCACATAATTTTTACCATTCTGTCATTTGTCATTCGGTGTACATGGCCAAACCAGCTCAATCTTTGGGTCTAAATGTAGTTAATTATATTCTTACTTCTAATTAATTTATTTAATTCATTATTTGTTTTAATTCTCCATGAACCATCTCTATCCTTTGTAGATCCAAATATTCTTCTTAATATCCTTCTTTCAGTTATTACCCAATATGCACTTGCTACACAAAACCTGCCGCCATTTACAGACGGGCAGATCTGCTGGTCTCACCAGCTTCCATCCGAGAGACATCATACAGGCAAACCACTTAATGGTAACCACTGTCAAGAAATGCACCATAAAAGGGCGCAATATAATTGCAGATCTTCATGTTACCAACTTATAGACGTCATGTTGTAAGACAGACCGCGAAAAGGATTCACATACATACAGTCACCATACAAACAATGTATAACAAAGCCCAATAAAGGCAGGATTGTCCAATTCATGACCCTCAAGGCCTACACACGAAGAGTGTAGTAAAACATGAATGATAACACAAGCATGGCTTATGTATACACATACATAGATACATACATATACACATACATACACACATACATCGGAAAAGGTTTATAATATGCAGAAGTTTACGTATCGAGTGATAATGAACTGTAATTTAGTGTGTTACTTCTTGCAAAAGGTTGAGACAAACTGTATTCAACCAGAACTACCAAGCACACGCAACGTAAATATTCTGGCGTGTTGTATCATTTGTTTCGTTACCTCGAAAACCACAAGACTCGCGGGAAAGGCGTAGCAACAAAATGGGCGGTTCATGTTTTTCTACAAACATTTTCAAATTTTCGCTAGAGAAATGCGTAGAACGTTAAGGCCGCAATGTATGCAACAAAGCAGGCAGTTGTTTGTGCAAATTTTAAGCCATAATTGTCCGATTCTAACCAAAATTGGGAAAATAAACTTTACTGCAACTCTCCAATATCAAAGGTCATTGACAATGGTACAGTAGTTCTTTGTTACACAGCGAAGACAAAAGATGAAATTTTGCGTATTTTTCTTTTCGAATGTGCACTCGCACATCATTAAAAACCGTATCTTGTTTAAGTACAAAATCTGTCTGTTGTATTGCTAGTCTACGGCAGTGCATTAAACTCACATATGATGGGCGTAACGTTCGAATAAGAGAAGCAATGTGTGCAGTCACGTCAGTATGACAACGGATACGAAAGTGTACATTGTAAAGTCAGTTAGATTCTCATATAAGGTAACTTTAAAACTGACCAAAATTAAAGAAACGTATACCAGACAACATTCGCAGAACACAAGTACATACCGTACTTTAACTTTGGTAAAAATCTGACGCAGGATAGGATGGAACAGAAAAATTTCACCAAGGTCTTTCAGTAAAGTGGCGTTCAAAACGGAATGGAGTAAGCTGAACTAACATATGGTACTGCACGTTGAAAAAGCCAATCCCAGTAGCTGCGTGGTCTGAGGCGTGGGTCTGCGGTCGCTCGCTTGTTGGGATTGCGGGTTTTAATCCCGCCTGGGGCATTGATGTTTGTCTCTTGTGAGTGATGTGTGTTGTCAGGTAGAGGTCTCTGCCTCAGGCTGACAATTCGTTCAAAGGAGTCCTACCGAGTGTGGTGTGTTTCAGTGTGATCCTGAAGCCTCGATAATGAGGAGACCCTGGCCCACTAGGGTCTGTTGCGTCACGAAGAGATGCGTTGACAATAAAGCCACATACATCGAATTTCGTCGAAGTTAGGCAGGACCTACAAGAAAGCGTCAAAACTAATTTAGGTAACAAACTAAAACAAATCAAAGCGATTTAAAACATGCAAAGCTAAATCTTTATAATTTCTTTAATTTAATTAATACACCAACAACTGCACATATTTTTATTCTGAACCTGATTGCACTGAGTGTAGTCCTCTTGTCCTGTGGGTTTTGTCCATTAATCTTGATGTTGATGTAATTCGGCTTCAGCTGTTTACTTTTGCACATCTTGTTGAACCATATTGCTGCGTTTGTTTTTAATAACTTTAGTTTGGTGTTCTTGTAGTTGTTGAGTTTTGCTTGTTGGGCACTAACTATCTTTATCGTTGTACCGTGCATTCTGTCGTTTATTTAATTAATACACCAACAAATGCACATATTTGTGCATTTGTTGGTGTATTAATTAAATAAACTACAGAATGCACGGTGCAACGATAAAGATAGTTTATAATTTCATTTCAATCTGTCAGAGATCTGAAATTACAGCCCTATATATCTGACGTTTATGTAAAGTAAACCACACTCAAACCAAAATGAAAACAATTCGACTAGATTAGAACACAAACAGAAAGGATGAGAATCCCATTGTCCTTGCAATGCAACAGACATACGCCAGCAGCAGCAACTCTGCAATAGTCAGTGTACGGTTAGTACACAAAATTTAAATGAACAGGCCCATTATTTCGGCGCTGTTACGTATGGATGGACGCTCATGAATACAATAAGCAGATTTAACCTCTTGTTCGAAAGCACTTAAAAGTCACAATCACGTGAACATTATCTATACCAAAGGCAGGTTATCATAAAAAAGGATCGCCAGAAGACAAAACATATGACCACACTGACGTACCGGTTATCTGGAAGTACCTAAGGTATACACATCAGTATATACTCCAATTATGGACACATGACGGATGGATGTTGTGCCTATTCAACGCCGATCGCATCTGTAAGATTCCACGACTTATAATTCATAAGTGCGACATACAACAGGTTTGTCTTCACTCGCAACTGCCATCGACAGGTGGTCCAGCGTAACATGTTGCACAGGAATGCCGATTGCAGGAGATGAAATGTCAACTGCTTTGCAGGAGTTCCCTGTGGCGAAGTATGCCATTATGTTAATCTTGGCTCAATTGAAATTGCTCTTCAACATAATAATTATGAAAACTAGGCTGTCTTATATTTACAACTTGTTCGTCCATATGAAAACATCGACACATCTACACAGACTGAAGTAAGGATTGTCAGAAACAAGCTATAAAAACTATGTCAATTTCCTGAATAACCAAGAAAGCATTAGCAGTAAAGTGTACGAATGAGAGAAGTGGGCTGCACTAGCCTGTAGCGCCTGGAGACATACAGCGTTAATTCACAAAATGAGGACGATTTCAATGCAATATTGGTCATGAACTAAAAAGCACAGATAAGAAAATTTTGGGAAGTAATACGATCAAATTTTCAGATCGGGCTATTTCAGTTTCCACCACGTGACACCAGTGGCACTAACACCGCAGTTGAGAAAATGTCGCCTCAAGTGGCGAATGTGTGTTCTGGTATCACGAATCGGAATTTTTGGTTACAGAGGGAGGGAGATTTGGTACAGAGTTTGGCACAGAACCACCAGCGAAAATATCCATCAACACGTGGCATAAGCTTTTCAATAGGACCGGCCGCATAAGAGCAAAGGCCATGATAAGTGACCAGTCATTGAATGAAAGGAAAGACATTAGGAGAGTCTTTTATTTTCAGTCCAAGAAACCCAGCTTGCGTGCACAATCAACAGTGCACCAAATTTTGAAAATTCATTTGATATTTAAATGTCACAAACGCAAGTATAACAGCCCAAGCACGACAAAAAGGCTTGCTACATATTTTGTAGCGACGTTGTATCAAAACTTGAAGATGACGAAACAGTCACGGCCAAAATTGTGTCTCGCGACGAAGCCATCTGTCCTGGCATGTTAACCGACAGAACGTTTGAACCTGGAGGAGAAAAATACATGCAAGAACTGAAGTTGGGGGGCGGGGGGTGGTGGAAGTTCCAGTCACAACACCGACAGCGCTGTGGAGTAGTGTAACGAGACGTGTTGGAGGAACCCCTCATGTCGATTTTCAAACACGATCCCAATAACAATGCAGGACGGAACACCTTCGCCCCTGCATTTCACATTGCAATTCGGCCGGGACATCTGGATCCCCAAGTTCCCATGCTAATGAATCGGCACTTCACCACCTTGTTCCTCTGACGTTACATCACTGATTTCTTCTTCTTGGGTTACATAAAGGGTGCTGTTTGCGTTCCACCATTGTTCAACACTTTGCCGGAATTTGCTGGGAGGATACGAGTTGATGTCGCTGCTGCTACAGTTACACCTGCTGTGCTTACAAATAGGCTAGGTGGACCGAACTTGAATACAGATATGATATGTGCCAGGCTACTGGTGGTGCCCTCATTGAAAATCTGTAAACAGTGAAGTGTGGGTAACAAAAAGTGATCATACAACCTCCCTAAACATGTCTAATTTTCATGTCTGTGTCCCTTGCTCTTGTGAAATATTACAACTAAACCGTCATATTTTATGTATTGACTCACAAGTTGTATCCGTGGAAGATCTAAAAAATATGGGCGTGAGGAACTGGAGGCGTAAGTCACAGGACCGATAACAGTGGAGGACAATTTTGGAAGACCGTAATTCCAGAAAAAGAAGTTGAACCCTTGCGGATAATTCGCAGACAGAGAGTAAAATAAACAAATAAATAACAGTAAAACAAAAATTACAGCATTTTGCCTTAATATACACTAAAAATTGAACTTAATAAAGCTTTATGTTTATACTTTCTTTCGATGATCAATGGATCATAAGCAAAGTGTAAACAAGAAAAGAAAATTTCTAGCACGTGTAAATAAGAAATAAAACGTTGAAATCGACAGTCCTGCCCCATTCAGAGGCCAAGGGATGTGCATAAAATATGTAGCTTCAATTGATCTCCGCCTGCGACAGCACTGTCAATTATTACGGTCAGCCTTTTGTTAAAAAATATTTTTAGGAGAAATGAATAAAAACTAAATATCCTGCCTTCACCGCAATCATAAGTTTTCTAGAATATCTATCTTGAAAAGATCCCTTCGGTAGTTCATCAGATCATGATGTCGCAAAGAATCCATATTGAATTACTAGCCTACATAAGATCTTCCCCAACAATTTCACTTGCGTTTTAACTATGGGCTTATGGATTAATTTCAACTGTACGTCTTTACGCTAATATACAAACGTTAGATTTGCCTGGAAGACGAAACAATGAAATTCCAATCACGTCTATCAGTGGTCACTGCCCTGTGCAATGGAACAGCCTCTGGCAAGGCTGCAAGCTCTTAATAGCGCTTGGCTTTGAATTCAGACTGAGAGCACACATTCAGTACATACTCGGCATGACTGCACATTCACACCACACACATCTGAGACGCATCTGTCGAGTACGTAATGTGCTGCACGTTCGGAAACGGGACAGTTTTACATAAACAAGTTGCATAGAACATGGAAAACAGGGTACTCAACAAAGTATTTACAAGTGATAAAATAGAACCTGAAGACGCAGAGTAATGCAGCATTTCCGTCTTCCAGGATGCGTGGTCCCGTCGCTGCGCAACATTTCGGCAAACTGAAATCCCAATTACGAAGGCGTGAAAACCTCAAAACTTGCGTCTACACTAATACTTCGGTACACAAGCAACCAGCTTACGAGTTTTCGCTCATATCAGATGCTCAGAATACTTGCTTTTCCAATTTGTCAGCCAATTTTCGCTTATAAGATCTCCAAAACCGAAGAATTTATTTTTTAAAACGTAATAACCCTGTCCTTGCGGAGAGTAGAACTCCAGTCTGTCCGACTTCCGTCGACTAAGCCTGTAGGGCCTGAAGTGCGTTAAACACTTGTCTACTGAACGTTACCAATAATTTTTTTTTAGTCAGTGCGTTCCACAATACTGAAATGTCGTTATGAGAACAACAATCAATGGATTGTCTCATGTTCTTCTGGGATTCATTTTCGCGAAGCAAAGTACCTACACGCCCGTCCTCAATTTACAGGAATCAGAAACTCAAATAAGTAATAAAACTGCCAAGACTTCTCGTTCCCATTCACGAATCGCACTTTCGAAAGAAGTGGCGCCTATCACGCTTCATGGGGACCCACATCCCACATTTTAAATCCGCCTTCTTAATTTTGTAATCCGATTTCTTATTCAATTCTCTAGAGCAGTGTTTCCCAAACATTTTGCTCGCGGACACATTTTTGCTTCTAAAAATAACCAATGATCCTCACATCCTTGCTCACGTACATATAGTGTCCCGATGATATGTACTCAAAATAAAATCGCAACTCAGAACTTATTTTAAATAGCTACGAATACATACCAGTAGCATAGTACCAATACATAAAGAAATGACTTTAATTAAGCTGACTGTCGCTCGCTTCGTGGATACAGGAGATTCCTTAATTAGATATTCTAACGGTCACACGAAATAAGAGTCTCGCGAATTACAGAAGTTCCGCAATTATTTGTAACAAAACATTATTCCTTTAGTTTAGAAAATAAGTAAACTTCGAAGTAGCTACGACAGACGTGTATCCACGGATCGCTTGGAAAGCGGAGTACACTGTGGGAACCACTGCTCCTGTTCAGACAACGGTGTAACACATTAAAAAATGCTTAAGTTTTAACGCCATCAATCGCCCAGTGCTCAGTGCACAAGAAATTCAGCACAACGTTTCGAAGTCGAGTCCGTTGCCATCTTCAGGTAAGAAGCCGGGCAGGCATGTGCATTATTCGGCCTGCCAGATGGAGCTAATTTCGAAATCTAGGCACATTCGAAGCGGTGTTACGCTGGATATAAGGCAGGTTGTATTCAAAATTTTGTGTCACAACCTATTTTGTATGCATGCTTGTACTCCATTGTCCTTTCGGGGCTATGCGTAGGTACGGCCTCCAAATTCATTCGTGCATTGGGGCCCGAAATGTCATATACCGGGACTGTCCGCTAACACATTGATACGCATGCATAATATAACAAATACGTAAAAACGAAATTTCCACCTCAAACTAAACACTCAACATCTTCAAAACAAAGACCAGTCGGTTAATGCTGTTTGGGGAAATAATCGCTCTTTGTTCTGGGAAGCACACAAATCAATTGAAAAAACTGTGTGAGTAAAAGGCACAGGATATTCGGACACTGTATGCACGCCCACCTTCAAACACTGAAGTTCAGCGGTTTACCTACTTGTTACCGCATCAATCGTTAAAGCTACTGTATATCACACCAGCCATGTGTCTGTCATAAAAAGGACTACCGCAATATGCAATTGCTACTTCAAGGCCTCTTTCATGCATCGTCTCTCTATTCTTACGTCAATCCCCAGTAAATTTCGGCAGAGTATTGCCATCTAGATGTGTTATGCTGTATTTTGGCCAGATGCTCAACTGTTTCTTCAGCCTCAGGCCGTACCTTGCGGTGCACATACTGTTTCAACGACAATAACAGCCGCTTTTCGGAACTTTGCGAAGGCACCTACAACTGTTTATTCGCAAAAGCGCTTACCTCACTGGGAACATACAATCACAGCAACCAGGGTGTGACTCAGTCATTCACCCCCTTACTCGCACCAAAGGTATGACTCAAGTTAAGATTATGGAAATGCTTAAATTTACTGTAACATGACCAAAAGGGCCACTGGCCTCTATCGCTAACGTCAAACCACACCCCTCGATAAGATATATAGGAAGTACATGAAACAAGTTTAATACTTGTTTCATGTACTTCCTACATTCCTCATATTCATTTTAATATTATCCCCTCATCTCTATATCTTCCGAACGACCGTTCTCTAAGACGATTCCTCAGTAAAATTCTACATGCATTTCTTGCCTCACACCATATAGCTAGCCAACCTCTACATTTCACTACCCATGGAATCATATAGCACAGGTACTGGTATAGGTCTACATCGCAAATACATTCATTAAATCCGTTGTATCATAGAGTATCCACTTATTCGCAGTGATTAGGTACAAATATTTTGCCGAGAAATATCTTCTGAATGGATCATCTCGTCACCACAGTCTCTAGATACAGAGCATAGCGGCAAGTGCATTAAATAATTATAGCATACAAACCAACAAAATGCACCTTTTCTAAATTATTTTAATTTTTAAATATTTGTTGTCTTCTACATGTTTCGAACCCGACGGTTCATCTTCAGGAAAACGGTTGTCTATACAGGTATGGTATAGTGTGTTATACATGCATCAGTATAAGCAGTCTTGTTGGCGGAAGCATCGAACACACTCTTCCACCAACAAAACTGCTTCTACTGATGCATTTAAAACACACTATACCATACCTGTATAGACAACCGTCTTCCTGAAGATAAACCTTCGGGTTCGAAACATGCAGAAAACAAAAAAAAATGTAAAAAGTAAAATAATTTAGAAAAGGTGCATTTTGTTGGTTTATAACGTATAATTAGCCGGTCCCAGTGGCCGCGCGGTCTAAAGCGTAGGTCTGCGGTCGCTCGCCTGGTGAGATTCAGGGTTCGAGTCCCACCGGCAGCATGGATGTTTGTCTGTTGTGAGTGTTGTGTGTTGTCAGGTAGAGGTCTCTCCGACGAGCTGATCACTCGTTCAGAGGAGTCCTACCGAGTGTGATGTGTTGCTGTGTGTGATCTAGAAACCTCGCGAATGAGGAGGCCCTGGCCCACTGGGGGCTGTTGCGCCAATAACAAAACAAAAACATAATGTATAATTACATTAAATTGCACGGTGCAAAAAACATAAACATTTACATAAATTAATCGCGGACTTCCGACAAGGGAAGGTTCAACAATACGAGGGTTAAGCGCAAGGCTACGAGCAATTGGCCGTAAAATTTTAATTTTTTTATACAGCCAGTGCTGCTATCATGCGTGTTGCGTTAACGCGATTTGGCTGAAACACAACTGAAGAACAAGTGAACGTTGTTCGTATAACGCGAAATTTTTCAAACGCGCGTTGGCTACTACAAGATTTCGGCGACCACTGTGAAGGTACGAGGCTGGATGACGAGCCAAAGTTTTTGATCTGAACCTCTTTTTTATTACGCGATTTCCTGCAACGCGACGTCCCACAAGACAGCAACTAACGCGTTATAACAGCACTGACAGTAATATTATAAACACCCGAGTATTGCAATAGCAGACCTACTTTGAAAATAATAGTTTTAACTGTATCAATTCGAAACAACTTTTATAAACACCTTATAATAGTCTACTCATGCAGTATGAACACAATTCGTGGTCAACTGTACGACTGCGACCAAAATTTACTGTTCACAGTAGGTGGCTTGCTCATCGAAGTGATCTGAAATCATGTTTAGTGGTTTATTTTATACCGCACTTTTACGCTTAAACCCTTTGTTTGTAAATAAACACAAAAGAACCAGCGCCAACTTTTGCCACGACTGCAGGAACATGTGTGACCTACAGGCTACCCCACGTTCCGTGGAAATTAGCATGTAAAACGTGGTTCACAATTCGGTGTGCATTAACAAATTTCCACTGGAAAGAAACAACGAAAATATCAACTTACAGCACCATCCCCCCCCCCACACACACACACACACACTTAAAAAAAATTCATATCAATATGAAGAGTTACGATTCTTTAAACCACTCCGAATTCCTCCTCACAGAAACTACTTCACATCATAAATTATAAGCACAACGTGCCTCGTTCAACAATTAAACTACAGCAATACTGTTCCCCAGTGTTATGTCACAGTCGTCTTAGGTAATGTACGGAAAAAAGTCGTGTTACAACTGGTAATATTACCTTTTATTAATGTGCTATTTACTTATATTCGGTACTTGTTACGTACACATTAACACTACCATTTGAATTTCTTTTGCATATCATATTCGAACAAAACACACACAAGATTTACTATATTTTACCACATTAAAATTCACGCTACGACTTTAAAAACTAATCGCAAATAATAAAACCAAATATGGAGTCCATTGTAATACCTATATTTTGGAGGAGGAGGAGAAGAAGAAGAATAAAAAAGAGGTATCACGAAAGAAACATATCGTCTTTGTTGCTATTCTAAAACGGCAGAGAAACTGCAATTCTATGTATGAAAGAAAAGTACTATATACAATTCCCAGTATATATCAAAACTTTCCGGAAAAAAGTACGTTTAACATAATCTCATTTTAGCGATTAATTTAACAGCTGAAAACACATGCAACAGCACAAACAAGTAATGCTATGTTGCTCTGGGACATCCCTTTCTGTATACAGGGATCAAATCCAATGGCAAATCAGTCCAACACACTCTGTATCAATAAAACACGTCTTGTGGACACAATTTTGTGTTGGGCTGATATACCTCAGGGACAATAGCAAGACATCCCGGTATGCGGTGTATAAGAGGCAAGTAGAGCTCTGGACTTGGTAGTTGTGACACAAACACAAGCAGCTGTAAGTCGCACCCTGTATGTGCATCAAAAAGGCTAAGAGATAATTGCATGATGTTCTTACCTACCTTGTACTATAAAGTCTCCCATCTTAATTGGACCTAACGGCTTGGCTTATAGTCAAAACTAGACAAGAGACCTACACAAGACTGGAAACTGTATTTTTCTGGGCTTATAGGCCAAGTTCTACATAAAGGGATCACTGTAATCACCCAATCGTATCCAGAACGCAGAACACGCAGGCAGCACGAACAGGATTGTTTTAAATTATACAGTGTCTTCACGATTATGCATTTAAATAATGAAGCACTTCCGGACATGAAACCAGTAAGCATTTTCATAGTTGTGTGGCACACCATGAAACGTTTTTAAAAGTTACAGTAAAATAACAGATAAAAAATAAGATCCTGAATTAACCTGAAACCTTTATTCAGAACAACCTCTAGTCTCATGAATATAGGACGAAAAGTAATACAAAGTTGTCTCTAATAAAAAAACGACAAAGCACTGTTTCGTTGCATTTGGGAACGTCACTGTGCATATAAATCTTTCATGCTATCAATGAACAGAAAATGGACACTCCAACTTACGGACATTTACATCTATTTGTATAAATAGACACACACACACACACACACAGTCAGACAGGCAGGCAGGTAGGTGGGTTGACAGACAGGTAGATAGGTGGGTGGGTAGACAGACAGACAGGCAGGCAGGCAGACGGACGGACCGACGGACGGACGGACGGACGGACGGGCAGACGGACAGATAGACAGACAGACAGGCGGGCGGGCGGGCAGATAGATAGATAGATAGACAGATAGATAGATAGATAGATAGATGGATGGGATGGAAGGATGGATGGATGGATGGGATGGGATGGGATGGATGGATGGGATGGATTGGATGGATGGATGGGATGGATGGATGGATGGATGGGATGCATGGGATGCATGGATGGATGGATAAAAGGGATGGGATGGATGGATGGATGGATAAATGGGATGGGATGGGATGGATGGATGGATGAGATGGATGAATGGATGGATGGTATGAATGGGTGGGATGAATGTATGGGATGGGATAGATGGATGGATGGATGGGATGAGATGGATAGGATGGGATGCGATGGATGGATGGATGGACGGACGGACGGACAGACAGACAGATAGATAGATAGATAGATATAGATAGACAGGTAGTATACATAGAGAGATAAACACACAGGCATGCAGGCCCAAGTCACGGGAACTACTGGAATTGAAAATTCCCCCATTCGCCCGCAAACCCGCGGAATACAACGACACTACTTATATCAGTTCGGTAGCTAGCCAAGTGTCGAAACTAGAAATCCCAGAATACAAACCTCAAAGGTTACCTTTACACTAGCCTGCTCTTACGTACAATATGCAGTATTTAGACGCACATTACGTATAATTCTGTACATATCTCGCCTGAAACTGATACTGCAAAATGTTTTCTTCCAACAAAATACAAAATGGAACAACAGCTATTGGTAAGAAAGCCGAGGAATACGAGTTTGGTCACATAAAAGTTATCTACAATAAGGTGAAGACGGAAGGTGAGGTGGAGAGAAAGGAAAGGGTGTTGCTGCACGCGGACAACAGAAGTAATACTGTGACCAATCCAACTTAATGCACTGATCGTCCAGCACTGCAGTAGTACGCTGCCCTCCCACCTCTGTGGTCTCAGGGTCGAATGGCTTTACGCAACAAAAAATAATACCGCCAGTGATACCCAAAATATACGTCATACAGGTTAAATTTGCCAGTAACTCTCTACGGCAGTAAAAATATAGAGGGCGATCCATAACTTAATGAATTATCTTCCGGATTTTATCCCTATAGTAACTTCCTGTCAGCAGTGTCATACAAACTTACAGCAGATTACCAGGGTTGACGCAGCTGTGGATGTTTGCGTGTGGGTATGTGTATGCATGACCTTCAAACGAACTGACAGACAGTAAATGTGTGTGAAAACATGACGAAGGATCACCCCATCTTAGCTGTGAAGTGAAAACGTGTCTCGATTATCGCCTACAGAAAATCTGCCAAACAGATCTCCAGATGTAATCTACCAATATTTTTATTTAGGGGGATAATTATAAGTGGTGTAACACACACGAGTGGTAACATAAGATGCACTCAACCATTGCATTCTGAACGCTCCGACCGACAGAACAATCCCCATGACATGATTCGAGCTACATACTCACTTCACAGACGTACAAGGATGTGTGTGGGGTCGAGGATGGTCAGTTTGAATATTTATTGTAACTTCGACAATAAAAATCTTACTTACGTACTTGCTCCATTTCAAATATTCCCCTTTTTAAGGCGAGGCAGTGGTAAGTCCGTACGCTTTGAGAAATTGACATACATTCATACAGCAATGCCTACCGGATATTACTTCAGGAACAAGCAGATGTAGTTAAATACATGACGTCAAGAATCACCCAACACGTCAAGCGCGAGCGTGTAACTTCAACAGTCCACCTTTAAAGTACGCAATTTCAAGCACATTTGTTCACTAATATCCCAATAGTACAAGACTATCGTCTTCTGGAACGCAATGCCTTGAAATTGGTAGGTAGATACCAGCGTTTCGGAGAAACCTGCTCTTCCT
>Ga0131853_10013213_pt1:0-5000 | contig 15134 bp, 33 predicted proteins | sample TergutLab28metaG_FD_92764 | JGI IMG/M metagenome (GOLD analysis project Ga0131853, IMG submission 92764) | Labiotermes labralis P1 segment gut microbial communities from Petit-Saut dam, French Guiana - Lab288 P1 (version 2) (version 2) | ecosystem: Host-associated > Arthropoda: Insects >...
AGTAGTGTTAGTGGTAGTAGTAGTAGTAATAGTGTTAGTAGTGGTATTGGTAGTAGTAATTGTAGTCGCAGTAGTAGTGGTAGTAGTAGTAGTAGTAGTAGTGGTAGTAGTCGTAGTAGTAGTAGTGGTAGTAGTAGTAGTAGCAATAGTAGTAGCAGTATTAGTAGTAGTAGTAGTATTTTTGGTAGTAAGAGTAGTGTTAGTTATAGTAGTAGTAGTAGTAGTGGTAGTAATAGTGGTAGTGGTAGTAGTAGTGGTAGAAGTAATAATGGTAGTAATTGTAGTAGTGGTAAGAGTGGTAGTAATAGTAGTAGTAGTAGTAGTAGTAGTAGTAGTAGTAGCGATAGTAGCAGTAGTAACTGTTGTAATTGTAGTAGCAGTAGTAGTAGTAATAGTAGTATTAGTAGTAGTAGTAGTAGTGGTGTTAGTAGTATTAGTGTTAGAAGTAGTAGTATTATTAGTTGTGGTAGTGGTAGTAATAGTGATAATAATAGTAGTAGTAGAGGTTGCATTAGTAGTAGTAGTGGTAATAGTAGCAGTACTAATAGTAGTGGTAGTGGTATTAGTATAAGTGGTAGTAGTAGTGGTATTAGTGTTAGTAGTATAGGTATTAATAGTGTTAGTAGTGGTAGTAGTGGTACAGGCAGTAGTGTTAAATGGTAGTATTATTAGTGGTTGTAGTAGTAGTAATGGTAGTACTAGTGGTGGTTGTAGTAGTAGTAGTAGTAGTAGTAGTGGTAGTAGTAGAAGCAGCAATAGAAGTAGTAGTAGTAGCAGTAGCAGTAGTATTACTAGCAGTAGCAGCCGTAGTAATATTTGTAGCAGTAGTAGTAGTAGTATTAGTAATAGTAGTAGCAGTCGTAAAAGTATTAGTAGTAGTATTAGTAGTAGTATTAGTAGTAGTATTAGTAGTAGTAGCAGTAGTATTAGTAGTAGTAGCAGTAGTGGTAGTAGTAGTAATGGTTGTATTAGAAGTGGTATTAATAGTAGTGGTATTAGTGGTAGTAAAGGTAGTAGTACTAGTAGAAATAGTGTTTGTTGTTGTAGTATTTTTACTAGTAGCAGTAGTAGTAGTAGTAGTAGTAGAGGTCGTAGTAATGGTAGTAGTGGTAGTAGTGGTAGTAGTATTGGTAGTAGTAATAGTGTTAGTATTAGTAGTGGTACTAGTAGTTTTGGTAGTAGTAGTATTAGTAGTAGTGGTTGTAGAATGGTCAGTAGTAGTTGTAGTATTAATTGTTGTTGTAGTAGTAGTAGTGGTAGTAGTAGTAGTAGTTGTAGTAGTAGTACTAGTGGTATTATTAGTAGTAGTAGTGGTAGTATTAGTAGTGGTAGTAGTAGTAGTAGTAGAAGTGGTTTTAGTAGTGGTAGTAGTAGTAGTGGTAGTGGTAGTAGTAGTAGTGGCAGTAGTATTAGTGGTAGTAGTGGTAGTAGAAATAGTAGTGGTAGTAGCATTGGTAGTAGTAGTAGTAATAGTGGTAGTAGTAGTGTTAGTAATGCTAGTAGTAATAGTGGTAGTAGTCGTAATATTAGTAGTAGTAGTAGTGGTAGTAGTAGTAGTTGTTGTAGTAGTAGTAGTAATATTAGTGGTAGTAGTGGCAGGAGTAGTGGTAGTAGTAGTAGTTGTTGTGTTAGTAGTAGTAGTAGTAGTACTAGTGTTAGTGGTAGTAGTAGTAGTGGTAGTAGTAGTAGTGGTAGTAATATTACTGATAGTAGTATTAGTGGTATAAGTAGTAGTGGTAGTAGGAGTGGTTTTAGTAGTAGTAGTAGTGGTAGTAGTAGTAGTGGTAGTAGTAATAGTAGTGGTAGTAGCAGTGGTAGTAGTAGTGGTAGTAGTAGTAGTAGTGGTAGTAGTAATAATAAAAATAGTGTTAGTAGTAGTAATAGTAATGGCAGTAGTGGTGGTAGTAGTAGTAGTGGTGGTAGTAGTAGTAGTAGTAGTAGTAGTAGTGGTAGTAGTAGTAGTAGTGGTGGTAGTAGTTGCAGTGGTAGTAGTAGCAGTAATAGTAGTGTTAGTGGTAGTAGTAGTAGTAATAGTGTTAGTAGTAATATTGGTAGTAGTAATTGTAGTGGTAGTAGTAGTAGTAGTAGTAGTGGTAGTAGTAGTGGTGGTATTAGTAGTAGTGGTAGTATTAGTGGTGGTAGAAGTAGTAGTGGTGTTAGTACTAGTAGTAGTAGTAGTAGTAGTAGTAGTAGTGGCAGTAGTAGTAGTGTTTGTAGTAGTAATGGTATTAGTAGTAGTAGTAGTAGTGGTAGTATTAGTAGTTGCTGTAGTAGTAGTGGTAATAGTATTAGTGGTAGTAGTATTAGTAGTGGAATTAGTATTTGTAGTAGTAGTGGTATTAGTAGTAGTAGTACTAATATGAGTGGTAGTAGTAGTAGTGGTAGTGGTATTACTGGGCGTAGTGGTAGTAGTAGTAGTAGAAATAGTTGTAGTAGTGGTAGTAGTAGTAATGGTATTAGTAGTAGTAGTGGAGGTAGTATTAGTTGTGGTGGTAGTAGTAGTAGTAATAGTATTAATAGTGGTAGTATTAGCAGTGGTATTAGTAGTAGTATGTGTCTTAGTAGTAGTGGTAGATGTGGTAGTAGTAGTAATGTTAGTAGTAGTGGTAGTAGTAGTAGTAGTGGTATTAGTGGTAATAGAAGTAGTTGGCAGTAGTAGTGGTAAAAGTATTAGTAGCAGTGGTAGTACTAGAGGTAGCAGTAGTAGTGGTAGTAGTAGTAGTAGTAGTAGTAGTGGCAGTCGTAGTAGTGGTAGTAGTAGTGGTATTAGTGTTAGTAGTATTGGTATAAATAGTGTTAGTAGTGGTAGTAGTGGTAGGGGTAGTAGGTTAAATGGTAGTATTATTAGTGGTAGTAGTAGTAGTAATGGTAGAACTAGTTGTGGTTGTAGTAGTGGTAGTAGTAGTAGTAGTAGTGGTAGTAGTAGAAGTAGCAATAGAAGTAGTAGTAGTAGCAGGAGCAGTAGGAGTAGTAGCAGTAGCAGCTGTAGTAGTATTTGTAGCAGTAGTAGTAGTAGTAGTAGTAATAATAGTAATAGTAGTAGTAGTAGTAGCAGAAGTAATAGCAGCAGTAGTATTAGTAGTAGCATTAGTAGTAGAAGTAGTAGTTATAGAAGTAGTAGTAATAGTGTTAGAGGTAGTAGTAGTTGTGGTAGTAGTAGTAGCGTGGGAAGCAGTAGTTTGAGTAGTAGTAGTGGTAGTAGTAGTAGTGGTAGTAATGGGAATAGTGGTAGTAGAGTTAGAAGTGGTAGTAGTTGTAGTAGTAGTAGTAGTAGTAATAGCAATAGTAGTAGCAGTAGTATCAATAGTAGCAGTAGCAGTAGTAGTAGTAGTAGTAGTACTAGTGGTAGTAGTAACATTAGTATGAGTGGTAGTTGTAGTAGGAGTAGTGGTAGTAGTAGTAGTAGTAGTGTTGTTAGTAGTAGTGGTAGTGGTAGTAGTTGTAATGGTAATAGTATTAGTGGTACTAATGGTAAAATTGGTAGTAGCGGTAGTAGTAGTAGTAGTAGTATTAGTGGCCATGTATTAACAGTATTAGTAGTAATTGTAGTAGTAGTAGCATAAGTAGCAGTAGTAGTAATAGTACTAGTAGTAATTGTAGTAGTAGTAGTAGTAGTTGTAGTGTTAGTAGTAGTAGTGTTAGTAGTATAATAGTAGTGATAGCAGTAGTGGTAGTTGTAGTAGCAGAAGTGGTAGTAATGGTATTAGTGGTAGTGGTGGTAGTAGTAGTGGTAGTAATAGTGGTAATAATAGTGGTAGTAGTGGTAGTAGTGTCAGTAGTAATAGTGGTAGTAGTAGTAGTAGTATTAGTAGAAGTAGTAGCAGAAGTATTAGAAACAGTAGTAGTAGTAGTCGTATTAGTGTTAGTAGGAGTAGCAGACGTAGCAGTAATAGAAGTAGTAAAAATAATTACATAAGTAGTAGCAGTAGTAGTAGTAATAGTAGAAGCATTAGTAGTAATAGTAGTAGTAGTAGCAGTAGTAGCAGTAGTAACAGTAGAAGCAGTATTAGGAGTAGCACTAGTAGTAGTAGAGTAGTAGTAGAACCAGTAATAGGAGTAGCAGTAGTAGTATTACTAGTAGTAGAAGTGGTAGTAGCAGTAGTAGTAGTAGTAGTAGTACTATTATAAGTAGTATTAGTAGTAATAGCAGTAGCAGCAGTAGTAGTAATAGCGGTAGTAAGAGTAGTAGTAGTAGTAGCATTAGTAGGAATAGCAGTAATAGTAGTTGTAGTATTAGTAGTATTATTAGTAGTATTATTGGTAGTAATAGTGTTAGAAGTAGTATTAGTAGTAGTAGTAGTATTAGTTGTTGCATTGGTAGTATTAGTGGTAGTAGTAGTAGTAATAGTAGTTGTGGTAGTGTTATTAGTAGTAGTGGTAGTAGTAGTTGTATTAGTGGTTGTAATAGTGGTAGTAGTGGTAGTAGTGGTAGTGGTAGTAGTGGTAGTAGTGGTAATTGTGAAAGTGGTACTAGTGCTAAAAGTGGTAGTATTAGTAGTGGTAGTAGTAGTAGTAGTAGTGGTGGTGGTATTAGTAGTAGTGTTTGTAGTAGTATTAGTACTAGCGTTAATAGTAGAATTAGCAGTAGCTGTAGTAGTAGTAGTAGCAGTAGCAGTAGGAGTAGTAGCAGTAGCAATATTAGTAGTAGTAGAAGTAGCAGCAGTAGCAGTAGCAGTAACAGTAGTAGTAATAGTAGTAGTAATAGTAGCAGTTGTAAAAGTATTAGTAGTAGTATTAGCAGTAGTAGTAGTAGTAGTAGTAGCAGTAGTGGTAGGAGTAGTAGTGGTATTATTAGTAGTGCTATTAATGGGAGTATTGCTAGTAGTACAAGTAGTAGTAGTGGTAGTAATTGTAGTAGTGGTTGTAGTAGTAGAAATAGTAGTGGTCGTAGTAGTAATAGTGGTAGTAGTAGTATTAGTAGTAGTAGTAGTAGTAGTAGTAGTAGCAAGAGCATTAGTATTAGTAGTACCAGTAGTAGCAGTAGAAGTAGTAGCAGTAAT
>Ga0131853_10013213_pt1:10000-15134 | contig 15134 bp, 33 predicted proteins | sample TergutLab28metaG_FD_92764 | JGI IMG/M metagenome (GOLD analysis project Ga0131853, IMG submission 92764) | Labiotermes labralis P1 segment gut microbial communities from Petit-Saut dam, French Guiana - Lab288 P1 (version 2) (version 2) | ecosystem: Host-associated > Arthropoda...
CTGGTGGTGGTAATAGTAGTAGTAGTAGTGGTGGTGTTGAATTTGGTGGGATGGTGGTAGTATAATTAGTATTAGTATTAGTATCAGTAGTAGTATTAGTGGTGGTGGTGGTAATAGTAGTAGTAGTAGTGGTGTTGCGGGTTGTGCCGTGTTTGTAGCATTATTAATAGCATTAGTAGTAGTAGTAGTTGCGGTGTTGGTGGTAGTTGTGTTGGTGTTAATAGTAGTAGTTATAATAGTGGTGTTGTTGGTGGGGGTTGTGGGATGGTGGTAGTTTTATTAAAAGTTGTAGTAGTAGTAGTAGTATTATTAGTAGTAGTAGTAGCAGTAGTTGTGGTCGCGGTGGTGATGGTGGTAATAGTAGTAGTGGTTGTTGTGATGGGGGTGGTGGGTTGGTGAAAGTATTAGTAGTGGCAGTAGTAGTACTAGTATTAATTGAAGTTGTTGGTGATGGTGGTAGTGGTTGTGTTGGTGGTGGTAATAGTAATAGTAATAGGAGTACTAGTAGTGGTAGTGGTGGCGGTGGTGGGGTGTTGGTATTATTACTAGACGTAGTAGTAGTAATAGTAGTATTATTAGTAGTTCTAGTGGTGGTGGTGGTAAGAGTCGTGGGGTGGTGTTAGTATTAGTAGTAGTAGTAGCAATAGTAGTATTAGTAGTAATAGTGTTGGTGGTGGGGTGGTGGAATGGTGGTATTACTAGTAGAAGCAGTAGTAGTAGTAGTAATAGTAGTAGTAGTAGTACTAGTAGTAGTAGTGTTGTTGGTGTTGGTGGTAATAGTAGTACTAGTAGTGGTGGTGGTGGTGGTTGTGGTGTTGGTAATAATAGTAGTAGTAGTAGTGGTGGTGGTTAGGGTGGTGAAGTGTTGGTAGTATTAGTAGTAGCATAAGTAGTAGTAGTAGTAGTAGTAGTAGTAGTGTTGGTGGAGTTGTTGGTAATAATAATAGTAGTAGTGGTGGTGTTTGTTTTAGTGTGGTGGTGGTAATATTAGTACTAGCAGTAGTAGTAGTACTTGTATTAATAATAGTAGAGGTGGTGTTGAGTGTGGTGGGGTGGTTGTAGTATTATTCGTAGCAGGAGTAGTAGTAGTAGTATTATTAGTGTTGGTGGTGTTTGTGTTGTTGGTAATAGTAGTAATATTAATATTGGTGGGGTTGCTGTGGTGGTGGTAGAATTAATATTAGCAGTAGTAGTAATATTAATAATATTAGTAGTAGTAGAATTAGTAGTGGCGATGGAGGAGGTGGTAATATTAGTAGTAGTAGTAGTAGCGGCGTGGGTGGTGGTGTTGTGTTAGTATTATTATTATTAGCAGCAGTAGTAGTAGTAGTAGTAGTAGTAGTAGTGGTAGTGGTGGTGGTGGTGGTGGTTGTGGTAGTAGTAGTAGTAAAAGTAGTGGTTGTGATGGGGTTACTTAGTTGCTGATATTATTATTAGTATTATTAGTATTAGAAGAAGTAGCAGTAGTATTAGTAGTAGTAGTAATGGTGGTGGTGGTGGTGGTAATAGTAGTAGTAGTTTTAGTCGTGTTGGTGGGGGTGGTGGGGTGGTGGTAATGTTAGTAGTAGTAGCAGTAATAGCAGTTGTAGTAGAATAATACTATTAGTGGTAGTAATGGTGGTTGTGGTGGTAATAGTATTAGTGGTAGTGGTGGTGGGGTAGGTGGGGTGGTGGTAGTATTAGTAGAAGCAGTAGTAGTAGTAGTAGTAGTGGTGGTGGTTTTGGTGGTAATAGTAGTAGTAGTAGTAGTAGTGTTGCTGATGGAGGTGGTGGCGTGGTGGTAGTAGAAGTAGTAGTAGTAATATTAGTAGTAGTAGTAGTAGTAATAGTGGTGTTGCTGGTGGTAATAAAAGTAGTAGTATTGGTGGTGGGTCCGAGGGGAGGTGGTAGTGTTAGTAGTAGCAGTAGAATTAGTAGTAATAGAAGTAATTTTAGTAGAAGTTGTGGTGGTGGTGGTAATAATAGTATTAGTAGTAATGTTGGTGTTGTTGGTGGTGGGGTGGTCGTAGTAATAATAGTAGTAGTGGTGGTGGTGGTGGTGGTAATAGTAGTAGTAGTAATGGTGGTGGGGTTGGTGGGGTTGTGGTAGAATTATTAGTAGCAGTAGTAGTAGTAGTAGTAGTAGTAGTAGTAGTAATGGTAGTAGTAGTAGTAGTAATAGTAGTGGTAATGGTGGTGTTCGTAATAGTACTAGTAGTAATTGTGGTGGTGGGAATTGTGTGGTGGTGGTACTATTAGTATTATCAGTAGTAGTAGTGATGGTGATGGAAGTTCTGGTGGTGGTGGTGGTCGTGTTGGTAATAGTATTAGTTGTAGTAGTAGATTTGGTGGTGGTGGTGGGAAGTTTGTAATATTAGTAGTTGCAGTGGTAGTAGTAGTAGTAGTAGTAGTGATAGTGGTTATTTTAGGTGTTATTAGTATCACTAATGGTATTGGGTTGGAGGTAGTATTAGTAATAGCAGTATTAGTAGTAGTAGTAGTAGTGGTGGTGGTGTTGGTGATGGTGGTTCTAGTAGTATTATTAGTTGTGGGTGTGGTGGTGGTGGGGTTGTGGTGGTGGGGTTGTGGTAGTATTAGTAGTAGAAGCAATAGTAGTTGTAGTAATAGTAGTAGTAGTGGTAGTGGTTGCAGGAGGGGGTGGTGAGTTGGTGGTAGTATTAGTATTACGAGTTGTAGTAGTAGTAGTATTGGTGGTGATGGTGGACCTGGTAATAGTAGTAGTAGTAGTGGTGGTGGTGTTGGTGGGGTGTTGGTAGTATTATTAGCAGCAGTATTAGTATTAGTAGTATTAATAATAGTCGTAATAGCGGTGGTGGTGTTGGTGGTGGTGTTAATAGTGGTATTAGTAGTAGTGTTTGTGTTGGCGTTAGTGGGGTGGTGGTAGAATTAGTAGTAGCACTAGTACTATTACTAGTAATAGTAGTGGTAGTAATGGTGGTAATAGTAATAGCGTTGTGGTGGTGGGGTTGGTGGGATGGTGGTAGTATTTTTAGCAACAGTATTAGTAGTAGTAATAGAAGTAGTAGTGGTGGTGTTGGTATTAGTATTAGTAGTAGTTGTGGCGGGGTTGATGGCGTAGTGTTAGTATTAGTATTAGTTCTAGTAGTAGTATTATTAGTTGTGGTGGTGGTGGTTGTGGTAATAGTAGTAGTAGTGGTGGTGTTGTTGGGGGTGGTGTGGTGGTGGTAGTATTAATTGTAGTAATAGTAGTAGTAGTAGAATTATTGGAAGTAGTATTATTGGTGGTGGTGGTGTTAATAGCGGTAGTATTAGTGGTGGTGGAGCTGGTAGGGTGGTGGTAGTATTAGTAGTAGCATTAGTAGTATTAGTTGAATTAGTGGGAATGGTGGTGGTGGTTTTAATAGTAGTAGTAGTAGTACTGGTGGTTGTGTTTGTAATAGTAGTAGTGGTTGTGGTGTTGGGAGTGGTGGGTTGGTGGTAATATTAGTAGTAGTAATATTCGTAGTAATATTAGTAGTATTAGTGATGGTGTTGGTGGTGGTGGTTGTAATAGTTGTAATAATAGTGGTGTCGGTGCTGAGGGTGGTGGGGTGGTGGTACTAATATTAGCATCAATATTTATAATAGTAGTATTAGTTTTAAGAGTGGTGAGGGTAATTGTAGTAGATGTAGTAGTGGTGGTAGTGGGGGTGGTGGGGTGGTGGGAATATTAGTAGTAGCAGTAGTAGTAGTAATAGTAGTAGTAGTAGTAGTAGTGGTGGTGGTTGTGGTGGTAATGATATTATTAGTGGTGGTTTTTGGGGTGGTGGTGTTGGTAGTATTTGTAGTAGCATTAGTAGTAGTAGTAGTGGTGGTGGTTGTAGTGGTGGTGGTGGTAGTGGTTGTGGTGGTGTTAATAGTAGTAGTAGTAGTGGTGCTGGTGTTGGGTGTGGGGGTGGTGGTAGTATTACTAGTTGCAGTTCTAGTAGTATTAGTGGTGGTGGTGGTGGTGGTTGTAGTATTAGTAGTTGTGTTTGGTGGGTTTTTTGGGGTAATAGAAGTAATAGTAGTAGCTTTAGTAGTAGTACTAGTAGTAGTAGTGGTGGTGGTGGTGGTTTTGGTTGTAATAGTAGTATTAATAGTAATGGCATTGGTGGTAGTGTTGGGGTGGTGGTAGTATTAGTATCAGTAGTAGTAGCAGTAGTAGTAGTAGTATTAGTATTAGTAGTTTTAGTAGTAATGGTGGTGGTGTTAATAGTGGTAGTAATAGTAGTGGTGGGGATGGTGGTAGTTTTAGTAGTAGCAGTAGTAGTAGTAGTAGAATTAGTGGTAGTGGTGGTGGTGGTGGTAATAGTAGTAGTAGTAGTAGTGGGGGTGGTGGGGGTGGTGGTGTCTTGGTACTATTAGTAGTAGCAGCAGTAGTAATTGTAGTAGTAGTAGTGGTGGTTTTGGTGGTAATACTGGTAGTAGATGTGGTTTTGAGGGTGGTGTGGTGGTGGTAGTATTAGTAGTAACAGTATTAACCTTTATCCGACGAACGCACCCGATCCTTTTAAATCGTTATCATACGAACACACCAAATGTGTGCGCTGCGGCCATTTAAATGCCCCTCGCGGTCATATACAGGCTTATTATTATAGCCCCACACGTTTTCTCCACATTATATAATATTTTGTGGTAAGATTCGCGCTCCGGCCACTTTACCAAATTTTGTGCTTATGCACGTCATGAATAGCAGTTTTTAGACAACCTGTAATCTTTGGAAGCCTCCTCTGTTTGTTTTCATGCTAACCCACTGACTCATTTCCTTATGGAGAAATGTTTTATACTGGATCTTCTTTCGTTAGCCCAGCACTTGCGGAGACCAAACGCATATCACTGTGAAGCTTCGTTCACTCTGCAAAGAGTTGCTGTTACAGGAAGTCTCTTCCTGAAGGCGTGCTTCGTATAAGAATTTTTTTCTTTGTATCCCGCTCTACGTCACTTGGCGACATAATTTACTGGCCGTGATACTGTTCTCAAAACAAAGACACTCTTTAGTTCGACGTTTGCAGTATATATTACTGTTAATATGGACTAAGTACCAACTGTCTGTATATGATAAAATGCCAATGCTAAACTTTATGTAATGCCTGTGTTACATTTCAGTCCAGTTTCTGTCCTATCGAGGATGCTTTCAAATCTAATATAAACA
>Ga0131853_10013214_pt1 | contig 15134 bp, 14 predicted proteins | sample TergutLab28metaG_FD_92764 | JGI IMG/M metagenome (GOLD analysis project Ga0131853, IMG submission 92764) | Labiotermes labralis P1 segment gut microbial communities from Petit-Saut dam, French Guiana - Lab288 P1 (version 2) (version 2) | ecosystem: Host-associated > Arthropoda: Insects >...
ATCAAAACCATGACAGTTTGTTTTTCTACAAAAGAAACGACTCTGGTTTTGTTGACGTTTAGATTCATGTAGCTGGAAATACACTACACTCTAACATTATTTACGTCTGATTGGAGTAACCAACTGTCATAAGGGGATTTTATTTCTCGATATATTTTGACGTCGTCGGCAAAGAGAAGGCAATTTGAATACTTGACCACACTACACAAGTCGTTTATGGCAATAAAAAGAGGTGGTCCCAGAACAAGTTTACGTAGAAGCAGTGGTTGCAGGACTAGATCTAAGGCGTTTCTAAAATCGAAATAAATGGCATTAACCTGAAGCTGGGAATGAACCAGGGGAGTAGTGAAGTCAAGATAAGCAACAAGAGTTGTGGTTGTAGATTTAGATTGATTACTGCATGCTGACGGTGATCAAATTTGGACTTAAAATGGCGTGAGACTTGCTCATGTATGATAATTTAAAATATTTTGGAAAAGGTATTGGGAATGAAGATAGGGCTTTAATTATTCACTAGATCAGTCTTTTCATTTTTAAACATGGGAGAAACGGCAGCTTGCTTGCAGAGGGTACGGAAAATGCGCTGTGGCAGGCTGAGATTGAATAAAGAACAGGTATTAGAATACAAAAACAACACTTAATGATGAAGGCAAGAATGCCATCAAAAGTCCAACAGATTTTGATGGGCTTAGGCGCCTTGTAGCCTTGGGCGCGTCGGAGGGGGAGACCGATCCCGCGTGCGGTGGTTGTTGAAGACACTTTTAATGTACATAGGACAAACCTTTTCAGCTTCACGTGGCTGGGTCTGGCTGTTTCCATCAATCATGTTCAGTGGAATTTTTGTCGTTTTTCCTGAAATAAGACATATAAAAAAAATTCACATAATAATAATAATAATAATAATGGAATCAACAAGTACAAACTGACAGAACTATCTCCAGCAACAAACCAGGCATTATAATTCGTGATAAGGAAAAGGGAACGTGTATGTTAATAGATGTTGCAATCTCAGGAGACAGAAATGTGATTAAAAAAGAAGCCGAGAAGATTATAAAATATAAAGACCTTACAATAGAAATACAGTCTAGCATGTAGTATTACTACAAGTAATGGAGCATGCTTATATTATAAATAAAAAAATAGAAATACAGCACATGTGGAATGTAAAAAAACAAAGGTGATACCAGTAGTAATAGGGGCAACTGGGACTATTTCAAAGTCATTTAGAAAATACGTGAGCAACATACCAGGAAAACATGAAGTCAAGGAACTACAGAAAACAGCCATATTGGACGCTGCACACATACTTCGGAAAGTACTAATGTAAACATACAATAGATTCAACACTGAAACTAACGATATAAGCATCATGAATAGTAACAACAGAACAGCTACAACAATGTATTCCCTAGGGACATAGTTTGTCTCAGGAATATAAGTATAAATACCTTCATAAAGGAGATTATTATTATTATTATTATTATTATTATTATTATACAAATGGTGGTGGTATCACTTTCATCGTCATTATCTTTTTGGTTAGGTGCTGTGCTACAAATCGGAAGGTCGCTGGTTCGATCCCTGCTGGTGTCAGTAGATTTTTCATTGACATAAAATCCTTCCGATCGCAGTATGGCCCTGGGGTCGACTTAGCCTCTAACAGAAATGAGTACCAGGAGTATTTCCTGGTGGTAAAGGCGGCCGGTGCGTAAGGCTGACAACCTACCACCATTCTGTGCCGTTGTCACGAAACCTGGGAACCCTAACTTCCTGGAACCCTCTGGGCCACTCCGGGCCTGTAACGAGACTGCTTTACCTTCTTTACCTCTTGGTTTAGGGAACGCAATTCCTGTATCAGCCTCGTAACTATTTTCGTTATGTTCGTCGCCCTAATGCTCGCTCCGTATGTTGATAATTCCATCCCTATTCGCCCAAGAATGTACAGGTCGCATAACAACTTCAAGGAACGGAGTCGTACTGTAGAAGCTGACAGTCACGCTGGGTAATCGGCTGTCGACGTTTCAAAGGTACGTAGTGCCTTCATCTTCACAATTTCTGGTGCAAGCTAGATGCCCTGTCGGACATCCTAGACCCTTCTAGATGAAGACACTGCGCACTTTCGAAACGCCAGGATCCGATTACCCAGTGACTCAGCGTCACACCCCAGCAGACCTGAGCCATCCACCACATTGCTGTGAAAACCTCATAACCCCTAGTTATTTGTGTGTTTAAGTAAACGGGCTTGTAGTGCCGTGTTCTGTAATCACACATCGTACTCTAAAATACTTTGATTTATGAATAATATTATGATGAAATAGCCGGTGTACAGGGTTAATGGCTACTGTAATTGACACTTCCTTAATCGTCGTATTACTGCTACTAATACTGCTAGTAGTAGTAGTAGTGGTAGTAGTAGTGGTGGTGGTTGTGGTGGTGGAAGTAGTTACATACACGTACATGCATACCGAAGTTAACTGCTGCAGGAGAAGTTGCTCCTCCGTCAGTAATGCTCGTTACTTGGTGTGCCTCCTACAATCCCTCAAGATGGTAGGAGACACATTATTAGGCCTTGGGAACGCTGTCCACCTTGACACATTTTTTTCCCCCGGCCAATAGGAAATATGATCCATATTCTCTGGGACAACCGGAAACCACATTTCCTTGCACTGTTACGCTTAATGATGTTGGACGGAACGGAACTTATCCTGACATCGTTTAGGCCTGCGTACGAAGTCCAGTGCTGATTTTTAAGACATGAGTCTCAGAACATCATGCGTTAGTGCTGTTGACTAGTGTTGGCTGCCTCTCCATCCGCGGTAGGTGGCTCATGCCATGCAGCAGAGATATTTCCATTTGGGAAAGGAGGTGTACCGCCTGTTTGCTCGTGAATACCATGCTGTGGACACGTGATAAGCCGCATCATTTCCGGATGTTACGTCTTCAGTATTTTGTATGTGAGTGAACTTGCAGTATGTTTTGTGTATACCAAAGGAGACGTGTTTTCATGACTACAACTCGTGGATCTTTTCTTTGGATCTTGTAATAGCGTCGATGCGGTCGCGAGTGAAAGGTGTATTGAGGATTACATGTGTCTTCCAGATGCATTGTCTGTTATTTTTCAAACTACACGGTGTCATTATCTGGAAGACCACCGTCTTAATTTTCACGGGCCCACAAATTTTAGATATGATAAGCAGTATCGATACCTATAGGCCTACTGCATAGCTAGAAACTGCTTTTCTAGTAAGTTATGTTAAATATTGAACGTGATAACTGCTTCACATACAATATGTAGCCTCAACAAGGATTTATTTTAAGTCACGTATCTGTTGTTTTATTATGAACTTAATGTAAATTTTTGTATTGGGCTACTTCCAAAAAAAAATGTAATTCAAATATTCACGTCTTGTGGGATATAACGCCGTGTGGACCGGTGAGTAGTTACCGATGTTGGGAAAGAACTTTCTGTTTCCTTCTTGTTGGTCACAATAGTGCGAGAATAATACATACTGTTTACCATTCTCCACGGTGCCATGCTACTAATCTTCGTCAGTACCTGTGAGAACCTGAAACACCCCCTTTCTTTAATTCGTTGGACAAATTTTGGTGTACTCCAACACTAATTTTGGTGTACTCCAACACTAATTTTCATGAAAATAACATTCAATAGTTGGGAGGTGAAATTTACGGACGGACAGATGCGATATTTATTATGCATTTCATGCATTTTTTTCCTCCACACCTCATATTACGTGGTTCTTTATTAAACACACTGCCTAATTTAGCTTTATTTAATTTCCGGCCGTAAGGCAGTTGTGTATTCCGTTATTACTGTTGACTATTTCATAGTGCTCTAGCGGTAGCACCAGTTAAATAACAACGAGGGCCGGCCCCAGACATGTGGGCACTTCGGGCATGCTAAGTTGGCGCCCCGAGCAGACTAACAATTTGGCATCCCTCAAAACAGATATTCTTTAAACGTTTCGGGTTAGGATAGGGCTGGAGAATCTTTTTGTGGGCGCGTGCCCCAATTGCGGATTATTTTCGGATAAATTTTGTGGAAGCCTGAGTTTACTAGCACCATATTTCGATTATTGCAGTGACGGTTCAGCGCCCCTTATAGGCTGGCGCCCCGAACCGGTGCCCGGCTGACCCTCTCCTTAATCGGGCCCTGTTTGTAATGCGTAAGGGTGTTTGTGATCCCAAAACAGTTACCAAACGATTTTATTTGATTTTTTTATAAGAATTTTATCAGCTGCTATGACTCTTTAGGATAATTGATACTGTTGATGGTGAATGAATCGGGTTCATTGACTTCCGCATGAATCGTGTTCAGCGAAAAGGCAAACACGAAAGTTCATCACATAACATAAACAAACAGTGCCTCACGTGCATTTGGAATATCAGTCATTCCCCGGGGGATTACGGGGTGTGCGCGTGTAAGGTGTTTCCTAGACATCGGCCACCGAAGGGACGCTGCAGTCATTATCAGTGACGTGGTCTGTTTACACGCACGGCTGATGGGTATTCCCGCCTCGTTTCGTGTTGCGAGCAGTGGCCGGATTACGAGAAAGTGCGTGACGCGGATAAATTTGTTAAAAATAAATCACCAGCTTAGACCTCAGTATTGTAAACAGTAACGTAGCAGTAGCACGTCGAAACAGTGCTGTCAACGGTGTACTCTGAATTTTATCGGGCGATCGAACGTACCCTGCACGAGCTGGAGAATGAAAGAACTGAGTTTCACAGTCTGTATGTTTGAAGTGTCACTGTGACTGTGTTTATTTTCTTCAGGGTACAAAAACTTGTTGTATCTTAAAACTGCGAGATTACAGTGAACATCCCCCCCCCCCCCCCCCCAACATATTAAATTTTTTAAAAACAAAGGGTTTTTTTGCTGTTTTTTTTTTTTTAGGTGTAAAAAAAATTTTTTTTTATTATAATACGCCGCCAAAACAAAGCAACCCCCCCCCCCCCCCCCCCGCACAACATTCATGATTTTAATACACATGACGTGTACTTCGTATGCTTTATTTATATGAAATAAGATATTATCGCGGTGAAGTTTCCTTGTGTGATACTGTGTAGTCTGTTAGATGTATACAAACTTTGCCGAAGATTGCATTGCATCCATTTTCAGGGTAAAAAATGAAAACGGAAGCAGTAGGTTAATTGGTGTCATAGAGCAAAAACCAGAGTGTGAACGTACAGAATGCAGTGCTACTAGTTGACTCAACTTCAACAGCGTGATTCAGAGGTTATTTGGAGCAGAAATACCCGTATAAGTCACAGCTTGATAAGATGCTTACGACGAGATGAGTGGGCGGTAATGAGTGATAGTGTGGTAAGTGGAACGCTGTAATGGTTCAGTTCTTAGTTTGCGTGTTGCGTCTCAACATGTATCACATTTTGATGTACAGGAGTGCTACTGCGTGTAAGTGTGTCGCTCTAATGCAGTTGAGGAGTGTGCGTTTTGTATATCGCTTCAGCAATGCGAATGGAGGGACTGTTGCACAGGAATACCAGCGATGGTGACCGGGTCGCAGAGTGCGTGTCGAGACGACGCCGTTCAGAATGTACACAGCATTTTGTAACGAAGGCAAAAAAAAATCTGCCTGGCAGAGCACGGTTGACACATGGTAGTTGTAACAAAACTTGTAATTCTCACTCTTTGGTACAGCAGAATGCACTTGACGTAGGTAAACGGCGAATTTTACTCTGTAACATGCCATGAATGCACAAAGGGGGCGTAGGTGTATAGCTGTACCTTTTCGTTAAACTCGGTGGTAGATAAGGGAGGATAGTCAACCCCACGCCCCGGCCGCTTTGCCCCCGGGAAAAAGTCCCGGTTCCCGCTGTACAGGAGACTCGGCAGGCCCCTGAGCCAGTCTCGAAAGGTGGGGAGAATATCACCCCCGCCGGGGTTAGAACCCCGAAACGTCCAGCTCGTAGGGAGTCGCTATGCCAGTCCACGTATATATGTAACAGTACAACGGAAATTTTTGGCAGAGGCTTTCAGCAAGCGTGTAGTACAAAACGTGAAATTACTAACTGGGATTACAGTATGTCAACGGACGTTTATTGGCTGCTTGTAACAGAAATTGTCCAGAAAATTAACCTCCTGTTATTTGAAGGATGTGCCTCTTTCAGCAAGCGTGGTGGTACAACATGTAGTGCCTCCACGTTTCGGCAGAGAGGGTACAGAGGAGTACTTGCATGACAGTTGTCAACATAGAAGAATAGGCTGTGGTTGTTTGTTGTTGTGGTCGGTTTTATTGCCCATTTTCAACCCATTAGATTCCTTCCTGTGGGATTGCGTGCTGTCTGGGATGTGCCATAACAGTAATCAAGAAACAAGACTGCAACTGGTAGAATGCACAGTCAACACTGCTGCTGACTAACAAATGAAATGGAATATATTCCGTGAGAATATTCGGTTTCTGGCAGCATGCATGCAATTATGAAATTGTAATTTTTAAAATTTGATAAACATTCAAGTTAAAATAATCAAGATTATTAGAAAGGTTCTTCTTATTTACTAATCCAGTATGCTAGAGCTTAAATCAGTTATGATGTTGACTCAAGATACAGGTTATGGAACTTGCTTGCTCAAAGTGATCTACAGAACTATCTTGCCCCAAAGTGACCTCCAGAGCTCTCTTGCTCCAAGTGACCTCTAGAACATGCACCTAAAACTGGAACAACTGGATGCAAATTACTCTGACTCTTATTATTGTTTTCGATTACTGGAAATGTATTTGTGATTGTAGATGCATAGACTGTGCCATAGCCAAGGCAGGCAGATCCTGTTTTCTCATGTTGTAATCCTGAAATCAGTCCTGGGTGACTTGTGTGTGCTTATTGGTGGATGAAGTGGTTCTAGAGTAGGTTTCTCTCTTGGAATTTCTTCAGTTTGGGCTACTCATAAGCCATGATCCATACTCATCTCTGACCACCCCCGTGATGTGTGTGATTCCTCTGATAGTCCACACATTTTCACATTCTCAGGTTCAAGGTGGTGTTTCATCTCTGGCGTAGCACTTGACTAATCAGAGAGTAATGGACTTGACCCTTACAGTGGTATTGCTGTATGGGAGGATAATGGAAGTTGGTCACTACCTTTTCAGTTTCTTACGTTTTCTTTTGCTGTACACTTGGAGGAAATTCAGAAAATACATACATACATATATATATGTGTTGCATTTAACAGAGTTACTAAAATTCTTATGCAATACGATGAAGAACTTACAAAAAATATTTATTTTGTAAGAGGCATTCTTCTTTGCAAACATTTAGAATTAAACACGATTCATAAAATTAATTATTTTCTGATAGAAATGGTTTAGAGATGTATCCTGTCACTTTTTCACATTTATAATTACAGATTTACCCATAAAATAATTATATTCAGAAGAGCAGAGTTATTAATAAGCATATGAGACTTGATAAAGTATGAATCACATGTTCATGAAAAATTTAAATCAGGGACATCCGTTGTCTGTCTGCTATGACAGAGGCAATGTCACTTGACTCTCATCCCAGAGGCCTGGGTTCAATCCCAGGCCAGTCTGTGTCATATTTGTTGTGGAAAAGGAGGTGCTGGAGCAGGTTTATTCCTGAGTACTTCTATTTTCCCCTGTACTTACCTTCATCTGAACGTTATTCTGACCAGAAGGGCAAAGAGACGATGGCTGTGAATGTCCAGAAGGCAACCCTGTTGCAAACGTCAGGGAACTTGTTATACAGAAGCATTTTCACTTCTTTTTCAGGCCTCATGAAATGTGGCACTGCAACAGGATTTGCTCTCAGAACCTTGATCTTCCCCCATCACTATCATTCCACCAATGCTTCATACTCATCCTCATCTTATTACTCCTTTACCAGAAAGGTGAATTGGTGAAGCCTGGACACCTTCAAAAAGCAATGCTTTTCCCAAAAATCACAGAGCATTGGATAGAAAAGTACTTCTTCAGTTATAGGCCATGTCGTGGTTGAGGTTGTTAGCTGCCAGCCTGTCCCGTGGAGGCCTGGATTCGACCCCAGGACATTTTGTGTATGGTATTTGTAGTGGACAAAGTGGCAGTGGGAAAAGTTTTTCTCCAAGTGCTTTTGTTTTCCCTGTCATCATCTTCATACTAATGCTCCATACCCATTTACATCTTTATGCTACTGTTATGACCGGGATAAGTGAGGAAAGCAGTGCTGTTTCCACTATTTGGGGGCCTGGGACAGAAGTGTGTCTGCATTGGTTTTTTTCAGTCCTAATAGTTATAGTGGTTATTTTTATAAACATAACTGAAGTAAACTGTTGTTGTAGCTGCCGTCAGGAGACATGGGCAATAAACAGGCACCACAGAGTCAGTCTGAAGAGGAGGAGGATCGCATAACCCCTGCAGCAGCTGCAGCCACCTCTACTGCTCTACCTGGGACATCTCGAGCCACCATTTCCATCTACCCACCTCAGGAGAATGGGGAGGATGGTGAGGAGGAACTGCCACCCCTGCCACCTCCCATGAAGCCGATCACAGAGCCCATGTTGGTGACCTCTAACAGTGCTTCATCAAATGCAGAGGAGAGTCAGGGCAAGCGGGTAAGTTTTCAGAGCCGTTAATTTCCAGTAAGAACTTTCTGTTTGTTGCAAGTAAATGAAGACTTTTATGTATAGTAGCTTCATTCACAAAGAAAATAAGAACAACCTGAATTCAAGATTGTTTACTGCCATAGATTCCTTAACCCACATGAAATGTAGAGGATATAATTTACGTAGCTCTAAAACTTCATCTGTAGTGTAAGATGTGCAGCTTGCTCTCGAAAACATAGATTGAGAATGTTTAGAACAGCATACTGAGGTTAATGTTTGGACATAGGAAGGAGGTTGTAACATGATGATGGGGAATATTTTCTAGTAAGAAGATTCATAATTTATTCATTCATTATTATCAGGGTGATCAAATTAAGGCTGTGGGATATAAATAAAATGCAGCATGCATGGGGGAGATATGATGTGTATATCAGAGTTTTAGTCAGGAAACCTGTGAGGAAGAGTTCTGTATGTAGATGGGATCATAATATTGAAATAAATTGTAAAGAAGAATGGTGTGAGTTTTGGGCTGGATGTGTACAGGTCAGGATGGGGACCAGTGACAGGTTATTAGGAACACAGTACAGACCTTTCCCAACTTCAAGTTATGCAGTTTCAGGAATTTTATAAGTAAAAAAAAACTGAAATAATAACATTTTTCAGTGTGTGCTAGATATTTTATTGTAGGAATGATAAAGTGTTGAGACAAAGGTGGTTGAATACTGCTGGGTGATAGCACAGACGGCAGAGCAGTTGTGCTGCAGCCCGTCAGGTTCCATTGTGTTTGAATTTTAATTTCACATAATTTATACTCTTTTTTAACTTGTGCTGGACCTTCCAGGACATAACTATTGCATAAGTCAGGAAGTGCCTGTAATTCAGCTTTATGTTCCAAAAAGTCAGTAAATTTCTTGACCAGCTGAGTGATAATTACTAAAGACTTATTCTTTTTATGAGTTTGTCAACTTTTGATGCAGTGTAGTTGGGGTGTTTGTTCTTCTAGGATGTGGCACTGTGTAACTGAATGATTTGAAACAATGTCATTATTCTCCTAGTGTCAATGAAGAATGTACATTTTGATCCTTGTAGATGAGACTGCTGTCTTGTCCCAAAACATTGGTAACCAGCCATCAGGTGACACAGTGCCATATCCCAGAACAATAGAGAACTTGACTGTTCTACATGCAAGCAGTAACTACATTTCTCTTCCTTGCATTATTTGTCACATGATGATTGAAGTTTGAATTCTGTACATTGCTAAATATAGGTATGTATATAGTCATCCAGCCTGTCCATTAAAGCACTGGACATTTTCTGAATATAGGTCTATGTTTACAGTCATCCAGCCTCTCTCTTAAAGCACTGGAAGGAGCTACGTCAGCAGACTTGGCAGAAATAGAACAAATCGTCAAAGAGCGAATGGTGTGTTGTTTTTTTGAGCAATAAAATGGTTGCAGTTTTTTGTACCCTTAATGACATGTTGATTTTTGCATGATGTTGAAGGATTTAGTTATGATTGTGGGATTATTATGCACCAGTATTGCAACTTTAATTTTTGTTGTAGTTAGCACCTGTTATGTGCCAAACAGCCTGTTGTAACTATGCAATTATAATGAACCTTCCTTAGAGGTTCCTGGATTATGTTCTGTTTTGTAGCTTTTTACCAGTTCCCCCCCACCCACCCCCACAGTACTTTGAAGAACCCTGTGTTCATGTACACACAGTCAGATAATTGTAACACACATAATTGTGTATGGCCTCTTATTATTTTAATTCAGATTATACTGTGTATTTTACGTTATGTTACTTTTGTTTTCTGTACATCTCTCTTCACTTTGGTTTGTCTCACCTGTCTCATACTCTTGAACTCTATGTGTTCAGTGACTGTAGGTGTATTGCCTTACAGCACACTGCATTTATGAGTAGCTTCGTATAGTCATTGTTTCCAGAGTGCTGCTTTTCATTTTTGCGTTGTAGTTTATGTGTGTGCGATGCATATTGGATAAACGTAAAACGTATAATTCAGAAATGTAGTGAAAGTTGAGTATTTTGTAAATGGCTTGCATCAGACAATATTTCAGGGTGTAGACACTATTGTAGATTACACCTAGTAAGTCCCTGCATTTGCCAAGTTATTACTACCAACTATAGAAAAGTATGAGAATATTAGGTTAGAGCTGTATTTAGTGGCAAACATTCTTACCAAATGTCACAGAAGTTGGTTATTTGATTTCAAGAGTTGGAAGTTCAACACACACACACGTGCGTGTATGCCTGAGTGTCGTGATGACATAACCTTCTTTTTTCCTTCATGAAAAGAAAGTAGGCTGAATGTAACCTTTTCTGCATGTTAGTAAAAGTGCATTTAATACATGTGTCACACTGAGTTTGATTTTTTGATAACTGTTAAAAAATCCTTGAAGAACATTCACAAGAAGTTCTAGAGCCATTTGAATATTTTCTAGGTATATCTGCTTAATTTTGTCTTAAGAAATGTGGCCATCAGTTTCGAATTTAAGGCTCTCTGCAAACAACTGCGTTTTCATGTGCAAGTTCCAGTGCATTTGTATCTGCAGTTAATTAAGCATCATGCCATGGGGACATGTATATACTTGGCACTTGTAGGAGGTGAGTGGTCTGCTTCACACCCCAGAAGCATTGAATAGGAGGCTGGGTGTGTCTCAGAGCTGGTTTGGACACTATGGAGGAAAAAAAAAATCTTGCTTCTGCTGGGAATCAAGTGACAATCTTGATTCATCCAGGACTTAGCCTGATCCTTATATCAGCTGTGTTGTTCCAGTTTATGTCATCTCTCAGGGCAAATAAATATGCTGATGCACCATAATCATGTACCAGATGGACAGTTTTCTGTTCTGACAATGTTAGAAGTACATTGTCATTACTAACATTTACCTATTTTTGTTAAAGGAGCAACATACAGAAAACCAAGAGAGAAACAGTCTGCTGAACCGGGACCTGAAACCAGTCGGTGAAAGTGCTGCTAATTTGTGCGATGGAGAGGGAACTAACATCAGTGCGACTTTTGAGTCAGCGTTAGGGGAAACAATGGAGGGTGGTGTGGATAGAGTTGATGGTCTAGTGGCAGGGAGCAGTGTCCCTGACGGCAGCAGTGCTTCAAGTGAATCATCTGCAATTCAGAAGCGAGAATATGTGATCCGCGAGCTAGTGGATACGGAAAGGGACTATGTCCATGACCTCCGTGAGGTCGTAGAGGGTTATATGGCCCTTATGAGGGACTGTGATTGTGAAATTGTGATGCCAGAGGACTTAAGAGGAGGCAAAGATAAAATGGTGTTTGGAAATGTGGAAGCCATCTATGAGTGGCACAGGGAGTAAGTATTGAATGTTTCAGTGCAAGTAATTTATTGGCATGACTAGAATAAGGCTTTGCAATGTGGAGTACTGAGGGAGTGTTTATATCAGATTACATGTAGTTTCAAGACAACAAACTGCACTTGGGACAATTTCTGTTCTTAATGTAGGATGCCTTGATAGCTGTGATGATTTGCTGACAGTATTTCCATGTGAGATTTGAGGTCTTCACAGTTATGCTGCTGAAGATCCAAGTGTTCTGGGGTGTTATGCCATGTCAGCTGGTAAATAGCAACTATTAGTACATCCTAGAAGACTTAACAGGACATTCAGGATATACACGATTTTCAATTTTACATCAGTCAGATATATGACAAATACTTTAAACAAGATGAAAATGTGCATCTAGCAAAAGAAATCTGGTGCTGCTGCTTCCTGTTTATTGTCATGAAGAGACGGAGTTGAACTTTCGTGAAGTAATGGTTGAAAAATGCATGTTCAATTATATTTTAATGAAATGTGTGTAGATGTATTTGGGGGAAGGGGCTTTGATTATTATCTTAAGGTTATTCATTCCCTTTGTGATATCAATCAAATATATATTTCACATTATGCAGTCATACACAGAGTAACTTTTTAAAACTTTATTTAGGCAGCTAGTTTCCGCTTAACATAAACCATCATCTGACCTTGTCTTTTAAGAACTTTCAGTAAAAACTGTTAACTACAAGTAGGTGTGAGATCTCACACTTTACAAAGTTCCTAATAACTGCCAGAAAAAAATACAGTAGGTTTATTAAAGATATATAACAACGAAAATTGGTGAGTAGTAATATATGTAATATATATATATATGTGTGCACATCACATCTGTATGTTTTTGTGCTTTGTAAAGAACACAGACCTGACATGTGTACCACATATTGAAAATGTACTGTCTATCAGTGGCTTTTTAAATAGAATTATACATATATTACCCCTCACATTTTTCATTCTTATACATTTAAAAAACCTATTGTATTTTTCCAAGTGTTTATTAGGCACTTCATAAAGGACAAGGTCTCACACCTATTTGTAGTTAAAGTTTTTACTGAAAGTTCTGTAAAAAAGAAACCTGATGATGGCTTATGTCAAGCCAAAATGTGTTGCCTAAAAATTACTTTGATTGTGTGGGACTGTGTGCTGTGAAATATGTGCTGGATTATCAGTGAAAAAAATTTGTGACTTAGGAAAGCAAACTTCCTACTGTAAGTGTCAGCCAGCAGGTATCAGATAAAAACATGCAGCATATATCATATACACACAGGGTTAACATCACCAGCATACAGTGTTCTTGTGAATACGCATTTCATAATTACCAAATTACCAGTTTTTACCAAGTTGTTCAGCCAGTCCCTATGTATCAGATTTCACATGTTAACACAGGCTTTCAAGACAGATTTTACTTGGGTTCCTTTGTACAATTCAGATATATATTTTTATTCATGATTAAAAGAAAGTCTTAATGACAGTTTGGCCTGTGTTTATAAGAATTGTGTAGATTTGCAATACAAAGTATCTTGTCTCTTTCAATTTGAAGTCCTACATTTATAAAAATATTATTACAATGAAAGATGGGTTGTGGTACCTAAGAATATGACAGATATTTGATCACCAGACCTAACTCTGAGTGACTTATTTTTGAGGGGTATATAATGTAACATTTGTGCCACCACTGCCTACACAGGTTCATGACTGGAAAACACAACTGAAGCAGTGGCACTAATTACCAGTGACTTACTGCAAGAGGTCAGGGAAGGACTGGAGTATTGAAATGACATTTGCTTGAATTGACATCTGCCATGTGACTGACGTACGTCACATTGAGACAGGGCGCGTTCAGGGATTTTTTGTCAGTCCCTGTACGTTCAATCAATAATAAGGCTAGTTTTAGTTTCTGTGGGTTTTTGAAAGTGTTAACTATTTTTAAGTTCCATGTAAGTTAGTGAAGGAGGCTGAATACAGGAAGTGTTTATTGCTGTCCTAGTCCATGAGGCAATAGAACAATTTATGGCTTTGTATGTAACTAATGCACATGTTTGGGATAAACATGTGCTGGGGTAGTGAATGGAGCATTTGTATGAGGATATGTACAGCATCAAACTAAGTAAGATATAGTTAGAACTGGAAGGTTAGTTTATTCTGCAATAAAGTACTATTCAGGTTCCAATGTCAGTCATAATGAGGCAAGCAGCGTATGTATAACATAACATCGAGGCACGTTCATGTAACCATTGTTGCAGGGGAAAAGCAGTAAGTATTACATATTCCAAGAGTGTGTTTGTAGCCTTGGGTATCCAGCATGCATTGCACATTCATCATATTGTCATCTGCGGCCTGCCTGACTCTACAATATTTTTTTTACATTATGTCATAAATGGACCTATTTTCAAGAAAAAGTTACTGAACATAAAATGTGTGTTTTGATTTTATATACAACTTTTGTCTGAAACATTTCTCATTCTGAGACAAATTGAGGGAGATATGATCAAAAAAGTATATTCGACTTCATGTAAAGTACTCTTTCTTCATGTCAGATTTTAATTAAACTTGAATTTTCTCAAAAGATTTTTGCAAAATACTCAAATAACAAATTTCATGAAAATCCATCCAGTGGGAGCTGAGTTGTTCCATGTGAACAGACAGACAGACTTGAAGCTAATAGTTTCTTTTTGCAATTTTACTAATGTGCCTAAAAATTATGAGGTAGAAACACACCACTCATTTAATACTAGTCATACCAGTGACAGTTGCTGAGATGATAAACTGTTTAGTGATATATCAGATACCGGGAAAAAGGGTTCCAGCATCACATACGTATGACATTACTGAAGAAAACTGGAAAATCTCATTTGACTAATTCTGTAGATTCATTCCAAATTGAATATCCCCAGAATAGTGTAACGTACGGTCGGTACTGATAGGTATAATGTGGTGAGACATGTTGCTGGTAGTATCGTTTGTTGAGACTTGTTACTGACAGGTAAAATGTGAGTTGAGACATGTTACAGGTAGTATAATGTGAGTCGAGACATGTCACTGATAAGTATCATATGGAGGTGTGGTGAGATATGTTACTTACAGGTATCATATGTGGGGAGATATGTTACTGTTAGATGTCATTTATGGTGCAAAATTGGACAGATACAACACATCAGAGTGAGTGAAATGTTTAAAATAC
>Ga0131853_10013219_pt1 | contig 15132 bp, 12 predicted proteins | sample TergutLab28metaG_FD_92764 | JGI IMG/M metagenome (GOLD analysis project Ga0131853, IMG submission 92764) | Labiotermes labralis P1 segment gut microbial communities from Petit-Saut dam, French Guiana - Lab288 P1 (version 2) (version 2) | ecosystem: Host-associated > Arthropoda: Insects >...
AGCGAACCCCAGTTAAACACCCCTGACGAGGTTCACGAAGCTATCAGGGGTCTCAATGTCAGCAAGGCTCCGGGCCCGAACGGTAACCGAACAGGGCATTGAAGCATCTTCCCAAGCAAGCGGTTTCCCTCCTCGCCCGTATCTTCAATACGGTTCTCCGCACCCATCACTTTCCCGAAACGTGGAAGCACACTCAAGTGATCTCTATCCTTAAACCGGGGAATGATCCGGCACTGCCCTCTTACTATCGGCCCATTAGTCACTTGGACACGATTGGTAAATTATTTGAAAATATCCTACTAGCTAGGATGTTACACGTAGTAAACGAACGCGGACTGCTGCGAGACAACAGTTTGGGTTCAGACCCAGACATAGCACGTCCTTGCATCTGGCCCTCCTCGTTGAAAGAATAACCAGGAATTTCGGCGAAAAGAGGCTCACCGGCGCAGTTTTCCTCGACGTTGCCAAAGCCTTCGATACCGTCTGGATCGATGGACTCCTCTACAAGCTAACGCTCCTCAACTTCCCGTCTTACATAGTCCATAAATCTCATCCTACCTCAGGGATCGGACGTTCGAAGCGTCCTTCCTGACGGCTACGTCATCTCGTCGAGGCATGCGGGCTTGGGTGTCTCAGGGGGGATTGATCTCCACTTGCTCTTCAGTCTGCATGTCAACGACATGCCCCCACCCTCGCACCACGTCGAGTTGGCCCTCTACGCGGACGATACTGTCATCATACCCACGTCCCGCAAGCCGACGCTGCTTGTCAGCTACCTGGAGTCATACCTCAACGAACTTCAACGGTGATTGAGTGAATGGAGACTCGCCTTTAATGTCTCTAAGAGCACCGCGATAATCTTCGCGCGTGGCGGACGGCGCTTTATCGAGCCCCGACCATTAACACTCTTCGGGGAACCAGTCGAATGGGTCGACACTACTCGTTATCTGGGGGTGACCCTAGATACACTACTCACCTGGTCGCCTTACATCGATCAGTTCAGGAAAGGACTGATCAAAGGATGGGTATGCTTGGGCCCCCTCCTGAATATGAAGACTGATCTATCCGTCAGGAACGGAGTCCTGTTATATAAGCAGCTCATCCGGCCCCTGATGGATTATGCGTGCCCCGCGTGGATGGCCGCTGTCTGCTCCCATGTTCGGAGGTTAAAGGTGTTACAATACAAGTGTCTTCACCTCGCTACTGGTGCCCCGTGGTACGTAAGTAACTGGCAGATGCACAAGGATCTGGGCCTTTCGCTGTTTGCCGACCACACCAGAGCCCTGACCGAGAGCTTTGACTCAAAATTAGTTGATGTGAGGAGCCCCCCATTACGGCAACTCGGCAGATACTTAAGCTGACCGAGGGTTGACCCGTCGCCTGACGCGAAAGCCGAGGGCGGCAGGGGACAGCAAGCCATTCGAGGCCATCGCCCACGATGGCCAAGTCGATTAAACGAATAGAGTTCGGCCCTGATCATCCGAGGACCATTGGTTTACCCTGACTGACGTTTTCCGTGATTTTCCCCAATTGTAAGGCAAATGCAAGTTTATCACTCCCATATTTAGTCCAGGGTTTCCTAAACCCTAGTCTTTTGCAAGATCAGTCAAGGCCCTCAGCCTGACTTCAAAATCATTGACGTAAACATATTCCCCTGTTAGAGTATAGGTGTCTGTTACTGAGCCCAGCTATGCAGTAAAACGCAGGAATGGTTAACAGACAGGGGGACGTCGGCTTGCGTTTTGCACAATTCTCCGCCCCCAATTAACACTTTGGCTTGGCTTGAACGAGAGGCAGTTTATTCGGAAAGGAGTAATTGTCCACATCACATCGAGAAGGAAGCTAAGCAAGACAAGAACCCGACAAGAGACACACCGCCGGACTACCTGGACAAGATGCCTCGTGGACCAGGCACACCACCGCTCATCTGGGCATACAACAAACAGCTCTCGGCCAGCAACAACACCGGCCACTAGCTTCTGAGGTTCACCATGGCCCTCAGGTCAAGCCCAGCCATGGATCAACTGGTACACCATCACCCATCGCTGACTGGACCCTTCCCCGTGACATCACATGGCAGAGAGGTCGACCACGCGGACCAGTCACTACCCATCCGGCAAGAAGTTTTTCACACTACACGCCCTGCTGCAGACCAGAACTATATCACGACCATTAAGTTGTCTCCAGAATGTAGAACCAACTCTTGAGTTTAATAAATATTTACATATATCCATATATATATATATGTGTGTGTGTGTGTGTGTGTGTGTGTGTGTGCGTGTGTGGTACCGTAGTTGTCAATCCAATAAAACCCTACAGTACCTCCATACACTTTTTATAGTGTTGGAAAGGCACAAATTCAGAAAAACAACATTTTAACATGAAGATCAACATTTGAACCAACAGAAGAGTAAAAATGGCACTTAAAGTTTTCTATGAAGAATATGGATTAGGACTAACGCCAGATGCAGACAATTTTTAAATGTTAAAAACATTTATATACATATTAAATGTCCCTCTGCGTAACATTCAGTTTTGATCTCTGTAAGATTGAAGGTTGTCATGGAGTTACTACAAACAATATTGTCTTCAATGATGACATGGTGCATTGTGGCAGAATTGTATGTATGTTTCAGAGGAATGTGCTGCCTCCATTTTGATTATTCGTACCCTTCAACATTGATATCATACTTATTATTAACTACATCACATTTGTAACTTTAGGGAAGTGCTAGTATTACTGAACCTTCAAATGCTATTAAATATCAGGGAAGGCGAATATTAATGGAGCAATGTTTGCAAATATTTTTAATTGTAGAACACCAAAATGATTATCCAAACCAACAAACCGGTAAAGTCCAAGGCAAAAGTTTACATTAATCCTTCAACGTTGGAATTAACATAGCTAGGACTTCTCCAAAAAATTTTTTCCACAAATTGTACAGCAATGTATTCTGTTCATCAGCATAAACGAAAATTAAGCCAGTAGCCAGTTACAATAAATTGCAGGTACCAGGTATTGTAGCAGAGCTACTACTGCCCTTGAAGTCATAAATTATACTTTGCTTGTATTTTGTTAAATATTCACACAAGAAAGGATTCAAATAAGAATTACATATCTTGAAGAGACTGTATTTTACATTACATTCATATTTCTATATCATGTGCCATTTCTGAAAAAATTAATAGCATGTGACATTTTTGTGTAACATATATTTTAAACTTGAGTGTTACAAACCAAACTAACTAAACCTGGCGTATTTTACTGCATATCCAAAACACCAGATTCCATCAAAATCCAATTAGTGGTTTCTGAGAAAAGACATGCAGATTTTCAGACTTGGTCTCTTCATTACACTTTCAAATACTAATATATAAAATTATACTGTACTGGATACATTAATTCCACTCAACCCCTACTAAAATGCACTTTGACTTTGGAAAATACAGTCAGTACTAGTCATAAAATTCTTCTACTTACATAGTAGCAGTAGTTTCCAGGGGCGATGTTGTGAAGAGTGCATTCTACATTATGATCATACTGAAACAATGAGCACACCACCAATTCATCATTGGTACATGCAATCCAGAAATTTACAAAAACTGTAGTTATGACAATAGCAAAGAAAAATGCCAAGATTATACTTATTACATAACACAATGCTGGCTCACTAGTTCACCTTTCTGACAAAATATCATTGGCCATAACTTAACTGAATGAAATTACATTATGGATGCCATATTGTAGGGACAATTTACTACACTCACCTTGTTACAGCTTATTTCTTCATTGTGCTTTTCTCCATTCCTTTTACACAAAAACGTTCCTTGTGACTGCAAACAGAAGGAGTGAACTGTAGTAATACAACAAACAAAATAAGACATGAAAAATTTTATGCCTGAAATATGTGTGTGTGTGTGTGTGTGTGTGTGAGAGAGAGAGAGAGAGAGAGAGAGAGAGAGAGAGAGAGAGAGAAGAGTAGGATCCCTGGTTACATAATTTTGTTGTAGTGAAAGTTCTTGCATAATACATAAAAGTTTAAACTCTTTATTCTGTTCTACATATATTCCAGTACACAACAGTGTTGTACAGGTTTCTTCTCTCACTGGGACACTGGGATGAGAATGATGATGAGGATGAGAAGGAGTAGGAAGGGGAGGCAAGAGGAGAATGATAAGGAAAAGAAGAAGGTGGAGGAGGAGATGAAGGAGAGAGATGCAAGAAGACAATGATTTCCTCTCAAGAACAAACCTCTTTCATTGACATTAAGAAAGTTAAATATAAATTTGCATCTTACAGTCATGTAATTATTGAAAGGGCAAACTTGTCATTATGCACAAAATGAAGGCACATAGTGGAAGTGAAGTTGAAGGTGAATGGTCAGTTTTATCCCCAGGGAAGGAATACAATATCCATTGAATATGAACCTGGGTGGACCAGCAGCTAGTCTGGACATTTTGGAGAAGGGAAAAGTCTTTTGCCCCTGATGGAATTTGAACCCCCGATCATCCAGCCGGTACCTAGTCACTATACTGATTACTATGCTATCATGGCTCCACATGCAAGCAATAGAATCAACATTAACATGTCATATACTGAAAACTGAATAAATGTTAAGTGAATCACCTGCTCTTACACAGGACTGACACCAGCAGAAGACACTGACCTCACATCATTCAAACGAAGAATAACATAGTAAAACAGTCATGAACACAGTTACATCATGAGTCATCACCCACATGAACCGTCTTAAATTGGTCTTTTCATCACAAGTAAAATCGCCTTTGGGTTTTGTAACTATTGCCTCTATAGTATCAAATTTGGAGAAATTAGTCATTAAAATTTCCACTCTATAACTGTGAATAAAATATACAATGAATATCCAGTAACACACTTTATATAGCATATTGATGAATGAAAATAAAGCCCTAGCTGACAGGTAACAATGACATAACTTAAAGAACCCATTACACATCTTCCCATCTCATATGATATCAGAGGGACGTCTCAGGTGAAAACAGTTCTTTCTACAGGCAGACTTTATTGAAATATTAATCATGTTAAGAATATGTTCCACCTACTGTAACATTAAAACTTTTTGCCACAGAGTGAATGGGTGGTGCTTTTCATTATTACCCCAAAAAAAGCATTACCAGACAGTCCAGTATCATTCCAACAGTGCTCCATTTTCATCTTTGTATTAACAACAGTCTTATCAGGAAGACAATTGGTCAAAGCCTGGGAACCCTGCAACAAAGCAGCGCTCTTTGGATATCAGAGACATGCAACAGCAGTTTCACATTGTTGTCACTGCTCACAGAACTGAGATCTTTCTCTACTGAACAGTTTTAAATTTGACATTATATACTCCACGCATTATTATTACAAGGAATTACAGTAACCAAAATAACTAAAATCATTTGTATGCTTTCAGTCATTTTATGTGCATTTGTTGGTTCCTGTAATTATTTGAAAAATTTAAAGTTCAAGCTCTTATATTTTTACTACATTTCTAATATTGATATATTTAAAGAATAAATCTTTTCTCCTACAACAGTTTTGTTAGTCATCCCTCTTTTCATTTATTAAATTTCCTTATCAGGCACAAAAGTGTATTCATTCAGTTTTCCTCATTCTAAATCTGATTTGTTAGTTAATTTTATTTACTATCATGTCTTCTCTTGTGTTCTTATCTTTGTTTTTGTCTCTTTGTGTACAGAGATTCTGGGTCATCAAAGTCCCCAGTATCCATATCCCCCAACATGGGTGTAAATTTTTTGGGATAAAAAAATGTGCAAAAATGACTTCAAGAAAGTACCATGCCCGTGAACCACAGAAAGGAGTTTCATTCCATTTCCCCACACATACAGGGCAAAATTTTTGAGGAAGTATAACCAAAATTCCCCACACTCATGTGAATCACATTAATAGAACACTTGTTTTTAACAGAAGATGGCTGCAGTCTTGCATGAATTCACTATTTTCACTCACTCTTCTGCCTAGTGTCTATGCTCCTGCACAAGATCATTGAATAGCCAATAAAACACAATCCCAAGAGGCAAATAACCATTACAGCATGTGTTGTTGATAATAATTTAAATCAATTTCTTATTTATTTACATGAAGACTCAACAACCTAATGGTCAATTACCTAGACACAAGAAGTACAAGGATACAACAGCAGCAGCAGAAACTATGACATCTCTCAAGATGATATTAGCAGCTGATGTGCATCTAGCATGAAAGTTCCAATGTTTAGAACCAACAATAAAGACAGTAAAATCTCCAGCATTTCTAGTCAGCACAAAAAGGCCGACAATTTCCAAAGGGAAGGGAAGATATAGTCCATTGTAAATAGTAAAAAGGATAAGCATATCTTTGATGGGTCTTATAACGCATAAGGTATGAACCACTAAACCATTTGAGTGAGACTGGCTAAATTATGGCATTTAAATAATGTATACACATTTTACACATGCATAAACACATACCCATACCTTATGATAATAGATTTAAAAAAAATAAAAGTGTGCCGACAAATTTCAGTACAATCCCTGCTCCTCCAACATTAAATTTGATGAAAATCTTTCAGAAGTGCCCAAATTGTAACATGCCAACAAATGGGAAGACAAAAAGACAGACAAATAGACACAGCAAAACTAGTAAGTGCATTTTGTGATTGCACAAAAAATACATGGTATCATACATGTGTATTAAAACTGTTGCATCATCCAATTTTTTAAATATTACACCTCAATTTACATTTATGTTGACTCTACACTATGTTAAAGTAACTGTAAATTTTGTTCTTTTGTGACATTTAAGTCTTGCTTAATGTTAGTGTAGTACTGGCATTTCTTTTAATGAAGAGTAAAGATGGAGTATTTGTCTGTGGTTCAACCCAGGTTTTTGTATTAAAATGAGATGCAGAATTTACTCAGCTCCTTCCTCATCTTCTTTAGCATGTGCATAACACAAATGTATTAAAAATTGATATAGATACTGAGCATAAATGATTTTTCCCATTGCCATCCTTCAGTGTGAAGCAATCAAACAATGCACAATGAATTGTTGAAATATTAAACTACATTGTTTCAAACCCCTTACAATAGTAGTTTGGTGTCTGAATTTTTGGAAATTGGTCCTTGATCAATTGCTTCATAGAAAAATTTAGTAATGATAAAAGTTCCTTTGTGCTTGCTTGCATAGAGAATCATAAGGAATCATGGGCTACAAAATGGAATAATTGCTCCAGAAACTGATTGTAACCCATGGAACATGAAACAAATCTTGAAAAAATTCCAAACTAATCGTTTTAAATTGAAGAACAAGGAGAGATGGTATATGTACAGAAAACAGAGGTGGTGAGTGCATGCTTCTACCTTGGCATCACCCTTGATAGGTTAGGGGGTTGGAAGAAACATAGAGGGTGCCTCAAGGCAGAGGGAAACCAGGATCTGATGGGGAATTGTTGTGTCTAGTCAGGACACCAAATTTGAAGTCTTGGATATTACAAAACACGTAACGATGCTATATGAAAATAGCATCTGCTACAAGTTGCAGAAACTTCCAGGATAGAGGAGGGCTGGAAAGAAATTGACAAGATCCAAGGGAGTTTCTGTAAAAAAGGTTTAAGGATTCCAAGGTGTGCCACCACTGGAGCATCAGAAATGGAGATGGGCAGAGAAAGTAGAAGATATGACCTTTGGCAAATAACTACTGGTGCAGAGTTTGGTAGATGATTAAGGAAGATAGCAAAAGGGCATCTTACGACTGGTGGAAACAACACATGAAATTTGGAAGCTGGGCCGAAGTTTGAGGAGGAATTACAGAGTTGAAATGGATTTTATTTAGCATTAGCCACATGAGAGAAATGATAAGAAAATGTGAAGAATTATCAAAATTGGATGCACAGACAGACCGACCGACAGACAGACAGACAGAGACAGACAGACAGGCAGACAGACAGAGGCAGACAGACAGAGAGAGACAGGCAGACAGACAGACAGACAGAGACAGAGGCAGAGGCAGGAAGACAGACAGATACAGAGGCAGGCAGACAGACAGACAGAGGCAGGCAGGCAGACAGACAGACAGACAGGACAGAGGCAGGCAGACAGACAGAGACAGAGACAGGCAGAGACAGAGGCAGGCAGGCACGCAGGCAGGCTGGCAGAGGCAGGCAGGCAAGCATGCAGGCAGCCAGGTAGACAGGAAGAGGCAAGTAGGCAGGCAGGCAGACGCAGGCAGGCAGAGGCGGTTATATAGATAGATGGATGGATGGATAAATGGATGGATAAATAGATGGATGGATGGATGGATGGATAGATGGATGGATGGACGGACTGACTGACTGACGGACGGAATGACGGACGCACTGACGGACTGACTGACGGTCGGACGGACTGACTGACGGACGAACGGACGGACAGACAGAAGGAAGGTCAGACAGACAGACAGACGGACGGACAGACAGGCAGGCAGACAGATAGATACAGATAGAATGTTAGGTAGGTACGTAGAGAGATAGACAGAAAGACACAAAGACAGACAAAGAGAAAAACAGACAGAAAAAGAGAAAAAGACAGGGAAAGAGAGAAAGACAGACAGACAGGGAGACAGACAGACAGGTAGACAGACAGACAGGGTAGATGCTTAGACTGTTAGACAGACAGATAGATAGATAGATAGAGGGACGGACAAACAGACGGACAGACAGACACAGGCAGACACAGAGACAGACGGAAAGACAGACAGAAATACAGAGGGAAAGACAGAAATACAGAGAGAAAGACAGAAAGACAGACAGACACAGACAGAAAGACAGACAGACAAACAGAGAGAGAGACAGACAGAGAAACAGACAGATAGATAGATAGATAGATAGATAGATAGATAGATATAGAGGGTAAAGCAGTCCTGTTGCAGTCCCGGAGGGGCCCAGAGGGTTCCAGGAAGTTAAGGTTCCCAGATTTCGTGACAACGGCACAGGATGAAGTCAGCCTTACGCACCGGCCGCCTTTCTATCATATTTCTAGCACATCATACGTTTAAACTTTAAAAATAATTGGGGGAATAGCACTTAGAAATATGATAATCAAATACCCACAAACCCGATTATATCTAGCGTATTCTAAAATGGCTAAATAAAATAGGCAAGCAAACAAAAACTCCAGTTTGGCCATGTCCCCATCTGAGGCGGCTAGTTGCTGGCTTCTCCTCATGTGGAATTTGTGGTGAACAGTGTGGCACTGGGTCTGATTTTCCTCCAAACTCGTCTATCCCTGTTAATTTTCATTCTGCCCATGCTCAGTACACATTATCCACTCCCGCGGATACTGAAATATCATGCGAGCAGTTTTTACCAGGGATTGCGACCCCACTCCAACTGAAACGAAGCTTAGTTTTGTTAAATGTAGATAGTGTGATTGGGTGTGTAAGAAACAGGGCAGAAAATTTGGGCGTATAATGTAACGTTGCGGCGAGCTTGGATTTTACATCCTAATGTATCAATGTGATTTCTACTCTCTTAATTCCAATAATTCTACACACCTATTTAGAAGAAAAATAATGTTCAAACTAATTCCCACTTTGTTGACACATTTACTGCAGTATAATGTATGAAGAGTTACACAATGGAAAAAATGCGCTCAACCACAAGACTATTCATATATGTCCTTCTAGCAAAACGTGCGAGACCAAAGTTTCCGGACTTGAAAATATAACAGCACGAGTCTTGCCTTAGTTACAGTTTGGCATTGTCCTTTTCCAAGTAGCCCTCTTCGGAGTGCACACCAAGCCCAACTTTCTCCCATTTCTGGAGCTCGGATTTTCTGATGCTGTCACCAGCGCCGGCGATGCAGTTTGAATCTCCGCAATATCCTCGAATCTTGATCCCATTAACTGGATTTCCATTTTCTAGGGGAGGAAAAGTCAAGGGGTGCTAGAAAGGAAGTTTCTGTTCTTTCTGTACCGACCTTGCAAGTCCTTGAACAGAGGAAGTCAGTTTTGTTTCTTGTCAACATTCAGCAAACGGGCAAACATTTTGCAGAAATTCGCTTCAATTTCAAATATTTGGCTAAAATTCGTCTGCATGTACCCTATAACTGGCTTAGAATGTTAATACATCGTTAATTATAAGCCGTCTGTTTCCCCGAATGGCTTCACGCTCTTTCTTCACATTTTCGTCAGTCCGACTTGGCGATGGGAGACCTGAACCTTCAAAATCCTCAACCGAAATCTGGACACGTTTAAAACGTGAGTGGTATTCAGACTTTTGTGTTGTACTCAAGGCATCATCACGAAAGGCTCGTTCTAAGCTTTTCAAAAGCCTTAGTATCTGTCCACTCAAGTTCAAAACAAAACTTGATGCCAATTCACTGTTCCTTGAAGGTCCGCCATTTCACTGTGCCACAAGGATCGCAGAACGCACTCAGCACAAAGACACTTAAAAGCCAACAGAACAATAACATAACTTTCCGTTACAGGAAAGCTAACCACAGTACTTCACAATAAAAGATCTTGGAGGTACATTGTGGGGCACAGCCGCATTATTTCCGGAGAGTGTTCCACTTGGCCAGTCTGGAAAGTGTTGTCTCGCGCCACAGACATACAGCACACTGCGGCGACACAAATCGTTATGATCGTTAATTTCTTGCATAGCCTCCAGTTTTCGTAAGTGTGACTGCATAACACAGTGTATCTTTCCATTTTGCCCTTTTTACTCGGCATTCAAATCACAACAATGTGGCACTGTATTGTGTTCAGGTCGTTTGATATTTTTAGGCCTCTTGTACTTACACATAAACAACTCGATTTACGGAAAGCACGGCACCATCCGCACCGTACACAAGACCCACGCAGCGGCTCTCAAGACCACCACCCATCCAAAAACTCGGTGCAGAAAACCATATGCTGCAACTCAACATCTAATGCTCCTGATGATGGGCTTATGTACGCGAAACATGTCGAGCTAAGAATATATCAATAAAATTACCTTCTTGTATCAAGTTGGCATGCCACATTATTACGTTAATTCTCTCACTGTGTACATACACACACGCACACACAAAGTTAGAGGAGGGAGATGCAACAGGAAGAAAATCACCACAAACAGCTTCATCTTCAGCAGTACTCTTGCTGGTAGAAGGTACTGTTTCGTCGTGGGAGTTTGCTTCCATTATCATGGGCGTAAGTGTGAATACTTGTTTAGTCGACGGTGTCGTAAGTAAAGGAGCGTCTATGTCATACCAAAAAATATTATTGGTTTCTTCAACGTTTGATAAGTCTTCTTTCTTCATGGTGGTATAATGCTGAGTGGTGACCATGCTAAATGACCAAAGAAATAGGGTTTCAGGAACACTTGTGTCCGCATACTATTAGCGTAAACATTACTTCTTGATTACATATGGGAATGCAGTTTTTCGGCTGCGAGTTTTCTAACTGGAGAAAGGCTACGAAATGTAATGACCTTGAGATTTCTACGTCATACACATGTCGGTAGGAGGAGGAAGATGAAAGGTAGAACCGACTCTCAATTAGCACTTAATTTCGAAAATGAATGGTTGTACTGCGAGCTAGTGTTGAGACCAGCTGCAGCAACTGTGAAGCTTCTGAATTCATTGGGACCTGCCTAGCATACCTGAATGAATTTCGTTGTTTCTTTAAAGAAAATTGAGTAACTTCCAGTAGCTACTCCGGTTTTTTTAAAAAGAAAATTTCCTCGTGTACCAAAAGTATGATGATTTGCTATCTATCATAGCTAGTTTTCTAATAAATAATTGCATTGCTGAAGTGAAGATTCCAAACAAGTTCTCTATTACTGCTTGCTGAAATCCGGATATTATTCTTGTCGATGAATTAGCACTGATTTTGAGATACGTCTACAAAAAAAAAAGGACATTGTTGTGCAAGTTTTCTGCTTCGTTCGAAGCATTTCTCACTCTTCTGAGCATGAGCACAAAATAACGTGAGTGCTTATAAGGCATGGAGCAGAATTGTCGTGGTATGAGTTTTGACAATACCGCAAAAAATGGAGGGAATGAACTAAGGCTTACACGCGCGACATGGTCGCGAGTCCTTCGGCCATATTTATAACTTTTGGCAACGATTCACTAAATCTTGCCGTGAACTGCGTGGCAGAACCTTGTAAGGGAGCTACATGCTTTTTCAATTTGTCCAAAACATGTGTCTCACTCTGCATCCACGCACTGATGGAATACGCTTGTTTCACGTCTGAAGAAGAACGATGCATGTCTAATTGTTATGTTTGTGACACGAGGCGGTCCGTAAGCGCAGGCACTGTGAAGACACGGACAACAAATTACTCGGAGATCGAACATGTTTGAATATGGACAGCTACAGTTAAATAATAAATATCAATAACAGAAATTGATTCACGACCATTATAAGAACTTTATAAAATATGAAATGGCCATTTTCAATGTCACGTGAAATCGACAGCTTCACACAAAAAAATGCCATTCACAAATCAATGCAAAAGTATGATGTTACATTACAAAAGGTATTAAATTATTTAACTCTCTGAGGGGATCGATTTTTGTGATTAGGAGTAAAATTCACAGGTTCCAGACGCCCAGTTACTCAATGCAAGTAGGCGTCAGATGTAAAAAAAAAATATTTCTTCGGGGCGGAAAAAACGAAAACAAAGAACATTTCAAGTCTTTCTACGAGGAAGAGTAAATACTGTTGTAGGGACGTCCTGGAGTGTTCTTGACGGATTAGAGGAAGAACTTCATGAGATCACTGAATCCACAAAAACCGCGTTTACACTTCAATGGAATTTTCTGTAGATGAAATTCAAAAGAATGACAGTTTACAGAGTTTCATGATGTGTTATGAATGATATCGATACACATCCCTTCGAATGGGATGTGCTTCAGGTACCTCAGTGTGATAGGATAGAAGAGTCAGTGTTACACTTAGGCCTGTACAAGTATGTAAGGGACGGATTAGAGGCAATATTTCGAAATATTAATAATTTTGAAAACTTCCCTTGGTTTGGCTTTTCGAGTTTTTAAATTTTGAACTTCAATGCAATTTACGATTACAGAAAACTCTATTTAAATTCCACAAAATGTAAACTGTATTTATTTAAGTGCCCTCCTCATATTTGATGTTGTTAGGGATTTCTATTACACGGTGTTGGTATTTCATATAATTAAATATGGTAGTTCATTGCAGCAAAACTTCGTTTTTTGCTTATTTAATGACGCTGTCAATATCTCAGACTGCAAGATGATAAATGAATTGTAGTTAACGTGAAAGGATGAGATCGTCACCTTATATGGGGCATTAACGAGGTTTTTTTTACGTACTGAAAAAAACCAAGATAAAGCTGAATCAAGATATTTGCTGTCCCAAAGGAGATACGAACCGGACACCTTACGATTACAAGTAAAAGTATCGCTGCTTGCTCCAGCTTGTAAAATGAAATCTAGAACGTAAAAGCTAAGCCATAAATCAAAGGCAAGATTTAACGCACGGCCACCTCCTGCAGATCAAATCAGGTGGTTAGCGACATCAAGATGTCAAAACGAAAGCTTTGACACGCCACAACGATCTATGATTCCTGCCTTTAAAAAAGAGCGGTGTTTACATTACACACATTAATCGGTTAGTGCGACGGTCTTCGCATCTGTGGAAACCTCGTGATTAACCTTTAGACGCCTTACGTCAACTATAGTTGACGTACCGCACCGCTAACCTCCAAAGTTGCATTTTATATATTTATTCAAGAAATACAGGTACCAAATATTTTAAACATGATGTATACTCTTCTTTTTTTTTTTTTCAAAAAGCAGTTTGTTTCATAATTCTAACTTATTTGGTCCCTGTATTATTAACATTTTACATACAGGTGTGCTAAAATTTAAAAAAATAATTCCGGCGCCGAAAGGTTAAATATGAACTGTAGCAAAACAAATGAAAAGCAAAAGTGCGCGTCTGGGGTGCAAAAACGAAATGTAAAAGGTTTTACACCAAACTTTCACTTACAAAAACAAAATACGAAAAAAAAATTATTATTGGCACTATGCATCCCATTAAACTCAGCAGCGATTGTGAATAAAGATGGAGAAATTATAATAAATTCAATAAAAAGCATCAAAACTATTTACAAATTTCACTATAAAATTAATGTTGTTGCGGAACTACTAGAAGTCGCCCACGGAATCCTAGAGTTTCACGAGACACAGTTTGAAAACCGCTGGAAGAGCGATACTGAAAAGAATACGCTCCGCTGAACTTGGCCTGCCAAAAGGACTCTGGACCTACCGAATCCATTCCTCCTAATGCAGAACATGAGACGTCATGCTGCTAACTTTTCAACACTTTGCACTTTACACTTACCCTGGGAAAACATCTAGGCGACCTGCAATTATGGTGGTAGAATCGAACAAAATTACACGTACAGTCTGTATCCTAACGACAACAGCAGCACAGAAGCGGGTTGTTCTTGAATACATGGAATGTGAATCAAACATAAAATTTGCGTACTTGGGAGGCTTTTATCGTGGATCTCACAGCAACACAAGGCACTCCACCAACCCCTGTTTTGGTACGCCATTCCTTACCAAAAGCCGTGTCTTGCGGGATGCCGAGTGCCGAAACGAGGACAAATACTACACCATGTCTTATAGTTCGTCAGGAGCCGGGATAGTATAGAATCGTTGGTCGATTGCCGGCAGGGGCAGAAGAATTTTCTCATCTCCAAAGCGCCCAGACCGGCTCTGAGGCCCACCCTGCAACTCACTTTTATTTTTATTATCCCAGGAGCAAAGCGGTCGGGACGCGAAGGTACCTACTTACATATATCTAGAGCAGAGGTTAAGAATGAGTGGAGTTATACATCCACTCCCCAGTATGCCTTCGTGGCATGTACACGGACGGCCTCCCTTTACCCTTGAACAGCTCTAAATTTCAATACAAATTTGATTCGCGTCCCCGAGTCCATTACAATGTTCCGATCGCGTTGTAGCCATCAGGGCAATACCACCCCCCCCCCCCCCCCCCCCCAAAAAAAAAAATCTCCAGAAAAACCCAATTTTCTCTACCACCGGGGGGGGGGGAGAAATATCCCTCTTCCTCAATAACAACACAAAAAAAAATCC
>Ga0131853_10013220_pt1 | contig 15131 bp, 18 predicted proteins | sample TergutLab28metaG_FD_92764 | JGI IMG/M metagenome (GOLD analysis project Ga0131853, IMG submission 92764) | Labiotermes labralis P1 segment gut microbial communities from Petit-Saut dam, French Guiana - Lab288 P1 (version 2) (version 2) | ecosystem: Host-associated > Arthropoda: Insects >...
AAGGCGGAGGAGGAACTGAGACGAATAGGAGCAGTTCCCATATCGGAAATATGGTGATTGACGACAACGCAGAGCTTCGCCAATTTCATGCATTTAAACCGAGTGGACGCGGGTTCTACTCGCCTAGGGGGTGATTCTGATTGCAGTGGAAGAATGGAAGATCAGAAATTTTCTTGAACATTATCAGTTACAATTAAATTATTTTGAAGACTTTGGCAAAATCATTAAAGTTTACACAAATAATGGTGTATTTGTCATTAAGTCTTTACCGGCTACAAAAGGGATTGATTTTGTAAAAAATATCCAGCAATTATATCAAAAAGGCTACAACCGAATTGTACCTGTGTTTGCTACAGTGGAAAATTCCTACGGAGTGCTGGTTGATCAGCAGCTCTGGTACTTAATGCCTTGGTTGCCAAACCCTAATATAATTGAAGGAGCAGAGCGACAAAGGCAATTAATTCGTGAATTAGCTAGAATGCATGTGCTATCTGTGAAAGAAAAAATAATTGAAGTGAATGAACATGAGGCACATTTTAATTCAATGAAGGAGCGGTGGGAGAGACAGCAAAATTTTCTCGAGGAATTTTCACGATTGATTGAACGAAAATGGTACATGTCTCCTTTTGAATTGCAGTATTGTGCGTATCATCAAGATATTTATCAAGCACTTAATTTTTCGATAAGAAAACTAACAGAGTGGTTTGAGAATACCAAAGAAGATGGAAAAATACGTACAGTTACTACTCATGGGAAGCTGTCGATTGATCATTTTGTGTATACTGAAAATGGTTATGGTCATTTTATTAATTTAGAGGATGCAACTGAGGCTGCGCCACACTTTGACATTCTTCCATATATCGTTGATATGCTAAATACCTACCCGAAGCAAGGTATCGATGTGGTTGAGGTATTGGAATACTACTTCAAATTCTTCCCTTGGCGAGATAATGAGATGATGTTATTTACTAGCTATTTAGCCAGTCCGGAAGGCCCGGTCGAAATTGTTGAGGAATTTTTTCATCGGAAAAACGAGCAATCAGAGGCCATTCTTTGTCAAAAATTACAAATGCAATATTGGTTATTGAAAAATACGGAATTTGTCATTATGCAAATAGAGCAAAAGGCGGCGCAGCAGGCAGCAAGTGAAGCATCTCAATCAACAACGTCTTAAAAGAAGCTATTGTTGTTATATCATAGCTTCTTTTTTTGTGTATCCAGATCAATATCTCATTTTCTATTTTTTTCCATAAAATTTCTCGAATGAATAGAGGTTTATAGAAATTTTAAGTGATTTCTTGCGAAAATCCTCCTTTTTTTAGGGTGTGCTTTTTTAATCAATTCCTTGTAGTATATTGTTAAAGCATAGGAGGTTTTGTTGAAATGTTTAAACAAGAGTTAATGCAGGAAATTGAGATGAAGAGAAATCTTATGGTTAAAATCGGGAATACTTACGGATTTACTTCAGATCAAACAATCAAAGTCAGTCAAGAGTTAGATGTGTTGATTCTTCGCTACTTGAAGTTGGGGATAGAATAAATGCATCGACTTGAAGTGATAACGCCTTTGGCGATTAGAAAAACATATAATCGTGGAGATATTTACTATGCTGATCTGTCTCCGGTTGTAGGATCAGAACAAGGTGGTACTCGTCCGGTGCTGGTGATTCAAAATGACATTGGTAATTTTCATAGCCCAACAGTCATTATTGCAGCGATTACTACACGATTCACTAAAGCAAAGATACCAACACATATTGAACTCAAATCCGGAAAAGCTGGTCTTGAAAGAGATTCTGTCATCATGCTGGAGCAAATCCGAACAATTGACAAGAAGCGATTAACAGAGAAAGTTTCTCAATTAAATTCTTGGACAATGAAACAAGTAGACCTTGCTTTATGTGTTTCATTGGCTGTTAAGATCGAAATACAATACGAAGTCAAGAAGGAGAAGAAATATATTGTAAATGGTTCAAAAAAATGAATTGGATAGTCGTAATTATGATACCAGAATTAGCGAATCCCTAGCTCATTCTCCTTTACTGTATTTTATTTAAAGAAAATTCCAACCGATTTTAAGATTACCATGATGATGTTACATTATCAAATATTAGCTTTATTTTCTCCAGCAGCTTTTCCGATATTGATCACATCTAAAGCTTGTAGATTCATCAGTTTATGATATGCCATCGTCATCCGTAATTAAATTATTAAACCTTTAAAGAAGGTTAACCACTTTCGGTTCTCAAAGCTGCTTCAAATTAAACTTTAGCTTTCAATTTTCTTTCCTTTTTTAGTATGGTGTAGCATGCCTCGTACTTGGATTGTGCCCACTTTATTATAAAGTTAGCGATCATATAAGTTATTCTCTGTAAATCAAGGTAGAGTTGCGCCTTTCTAATTTTTGTAGTTTTTTATCCGCAACTCTCTGTTACATTGATGCTCAATTAAAGCAAATAATCGAGAATCTCTAGTGAAAAAAGCAACATCGTTACATAAATCAGACTGAACAATAACATCATTTGTATGTAGAGGCGTTATTTCATCTGGTGAAAGGGCTAAACCGGATAACTCTTTGTACAAATCAACGGCATGTACAGGATTGTTAAAAATATGTCTAAAGATTGAATCCTTTAATTTTCTTTTTATGGTTCTGGACATAGTCAAATAAACTCCTATAAATACGAGAAATTACGAGTTTCAGAACACAATAACACTTTCTAAAATTGGGTTATACACTTAAATTTGAGGTTACTACTTTTACTGAGGTTTTGAGCTTATAATTGGACAGGCATCCAAAACTCTTGCAATTATTTTAGCATACTCCGTATGATATGTGAAGAAAAATATATTTACGACCATTCTTCAAACAGATGCTAAATAGACTGGCTTCCCAACACCGTAGTCAAAAGCTATGTGATGGTGTATGCTTAAATGATTATAAAAAATAATAGCAATAAGGTGATCATAAATGAAAAAAATAGGGATGATACTATTGCTAACTTCAGTATTTTTGGCGAGTTGTAATCAAGAATTGGATAAAGAAAGATTTAGTGACAGTATTAATCAAGTAATCGAACTAGAAAATCAAGAGTTATTCCAAATGGAAGAAACCAATACAGAACAATTTCTAGTCCGAGAAGAAATAGCTATAGCTGTACAACCAGTTTCAGAAGGAACCTATATAGAATTATATTACACATTAAACAATGAAACACAATCAAGTATTTATAAATTAAGAAATAATGACTACAAAAAAATGTTAAGAGAAGAAATAATTGCTGACATGGATAGTGGTGAATTAGATTCAAATTTAGATCCATCAGAAATTTATCTTGAAAATACTTATCACAAATAATCTTTCTTCTAAAATAATCAAACTGTTTATTTAGTGCTTTTTATTACATCGCACTATAGACTTGATGGTTACTTTCATGTTCTGCCCTATATGCAACAAAAAAACGTGAACTCATACATTATGTTCACATTTTTTCTATGCACTTAACTATCAATAAAATTTGCTCCATAAAGCTCCAAGTGATAATAACGACAACTTCAAAATTCAATAATTTCATCTGAAAACGATGCATTTTACATGAATTTTGCTCAATACCACTTGCAATATATGCGCTAATTAATTTCCGTGGCTAATAGCAACTTATCTTGAATGCTTATTATTGCACTGTATACGATGGTACATCTGAAATTTTTTCCATTTCAAATATAGATGTTGCATCTATACCTGGAATAAATAAGTAGTTAAGTTTTTTTGAAATAATAAAAGAGCTAGGCGATTCATTATCGTGGTTCAAAATATAAGCATTTGTACTAGATCGAATATAAGTTCCCTCATCGAATACTTTACTATTTAAATATACTGTATAGTTATTATTTCGATCTAAAACTAACTGTACCATATTATCACTACCAACGTCAGTAACTTGATAAAATCCTATTACTGGAGTGGTTACATTGGCTCGCAACATTATTATAACTAGAATCACTATAACACAACCCAGTGCTGTGATTAAAATGTTCTTTTTCATAGCAATCTCCAATCTTATTTTTTAGTTTAGTGCTTTGTTATTGTTTTATAGCACTAAATTCTCTTGAATACAATGTCCTGTTATAGCTATAATATAAAAATTGTGCAGGTAAACTTGGATTAATCATAGGTCGCCCATATACAGCTATTTTCTGAACCCTATGGGTCTCTTTGACATGGAGCTTAAAAAAATCTTTATTATTGGGTACATTAACTACACGACCAACTGAAGCGGAGTGTCCCAAATTTATGGATGCACCGATACCAGCAAAACTTGCAGAAAGATTAACGCTAGGCCCTTTGCCCGGAGCCCAAAAGAAACTCCCGCCTGTTTTAAACCTTTCCCCTTTAAGAGGTTGACCACCAGCGTAACCTTTAGCAAACGGATATTTCGTTTCAACAACCTTGTGTGTTAGATTAACATATCCAGGGGTTCTTGATAATTTTTGAGCTAATAAAAATTGTTCCATTTCTTCCACTATTTGTTGCTCTAAATCTTTGTTTTGTTCTTCTTCTGATATAGTTATTTTTAAATAACCCTCTCCTGTTTCAATGATTTCTCCTGTGGAATCATCGGTACCGATTTTTAATCCGCTGCCTATACTATTGTCTACTCCATTATTACCACTATTATTAGCTGATACCATTCCAAAACTAGACATTAAAAGCACTGTTACTGTTAATAAACAAAATAGTTTTTTAATTACTGAATTCTTTTTCATTTTTAGATTTCCTCTCTTTGATATATATTTTTTATTTTAATAAAGTTTGTCGAACTATATAAATATTTCAACTTACTCAATCAGGACAACCACATGATTTTTTCTCTCAAGATATTGACATAAATCCAGTAGAATACCTCTGTTTAATTACTTTCATTCATTCTTTTCTGGAGAATATCCTCTTCATAAGCAAGATAAGCCTCTTGAAATTTTGGCTGTGAATGGCAACAAAATTTAAGTCTGCATAGGATAACTTTAATAAGGTGCACCTTATTAACAAATATCTTAAACAAATTATATGACATAAAAATATCTTTATGTTAATATACACCTTATAAGGGAAAAACAACTCATTTTGTCCCTTTTAAGTGAATTTTCTAGGCGAAAGAAGGAAAATATTGGTGAAAAGAAGAATAGGAAGTGTCATTCAGAAAGCTAGAAATAATAAAAGATATAAAACAAGCAGGCTTTGCAACGATATTCTCTCCACTTCACAACTCTACAGAATCGAAAGTGGAGAAATGATGCCTGCAGCCGATAAGCTGATTAATATGTTAACTAGACTAAATATGCATTATGATGAATTTATCCTATCATTTGACGGAACGTATCCTAAAGCAAAAATCGTAACGGAACAGCAATTAATAGAAGCAATTGAACATCATGACATTTCAAAACTCAGGAAAATATCCAAACAAGCTTCGGCTTATCACGATCAATATGATGGCATCTATTTTAAGCACGTACAATTAATAGCCGATGCTATTGCAACAAGCACCGATGATATGAATATGGCTAGAAAACAAATTCAACCCATCCAAGAATATCTATTTAATGTTGAAATCTGGACTTATTATGAAGTGAATCTCTTCCATCATTGCTTATTTATGTTTAATATAGAAATTGCTTCACTTTTTGGAAACAAAGTTTTACAACACATTGAACTAAATTATTCATTATCCCAAAATACCAACATTGCTTGTGCATCATTAGTGAAATTATCTATACGCCTGCTAGATTACTCAGATCATTGCTTTCTATCACTAAAATATGCTGAAATAGCTAAAAAATTAGCTTACAATTCCCATAACGCTTCACAAACAATTTATATAGAAATTATTTATCAAATTATTTATTTTAAGTTAAATAACAGAAAGTTTGATAGAGATTATTTATTTTCATTAATGAACACCTTTAAGCTACTGAATTGGAGTACAGAATTTCAATATGTACAAGAGTTAATACATAAGCATGGCATTAAATTGCAGTCATCCCATTCCATATAAAAAATCGAGTGATTTATATTTCTCACTCGATTTTTCTATTGACAATCTAATTTTTTACAACACCATAAAAACTTTATGTATTTTACTGGAATTTAATAAGAAACATAAAACTTATAACATATATTGGCATACTTTCATACTCTAAGCTTGATACTTTTGTTTGATTTTAACAAACTTAGCCTTTTGCTATTACTTCTCACACTATTGTAAAATATATTTACAACTTTTTAATTGAGTTGTTGATTCATTTATTTTATAATGAAAAGGAGGTCCCTTTGTGGAAGAAGAATCAAAGATTCAACCTTCTCCTACATTTTTAATGAAGAAAAGTATGTAGTAGATTTGTATAAAGCACTAACAGGCATTATGCTTGATCCTAGTAGCATCACCTCCGTTCGATTAGCAGACACGTTGAAAGAAAGTCCCTTGTATAATGATGTGTCGTTTATCACGAAAAACCACGATCTCATTGTTCTCATAGAACATCAGAGTACACCCAACCCCAATATCCCCTTACGTTTAGTTGAATACTGTGTTCACTTACTTAGTAAATTAATCAAAAAAACAAAACAGAATAAGTTTGGTAGCAAAAGAATTCAGATACCAAAATTAGAATTCTTTGTTGCTTATAATGGTGTAGAAAGATTTCAACCAGAGACTATGCTTGATTTAGGTGCATTAAAGATTTATTTTCATATGTTAGATATTCGATATGATCAGCTAATTGAAAAAAGTTTAGGAAACGCTTTAGCAGGATATTCATACTTTGTGAAATGTATTGAAGAGAATAAGGAAACCATGAGTGATCATGAAGCTATTGATGTAGCCATGAAACAAACATCAACTAAAGGTTACTTAGTAGAGATATTGAATAGAGAGGAGTGCCGAAATATGCTGATTGAGCTATTTTCACGTGAAGCAGAGCTAGAGGATATAGGAATGCAAAAGGGTTGGAAGAATTGTGCATTGGCTACTGCTCAAGCTATGCTAAGGAAAAATCTTCCACTTGATATGATTACTGAGATAACAGGATTAACACAAGAGCAAATTATGACTGAATAATCGATTTAAAGATCGAAAGCTCATTTTAGACATGGTAACATAGCAAGCGCAGCATATCTCTTTAGCTACGCTTGCTATTTTTATTTATCAATCAAAACAAACAGGCAATCGAACTGTAATCGTCGTACCAACATTTTCACGACTTTCTATTTCAACCGTCCCTTTATGGTATTGCACAATATGCTTCACAATCGACAACCCAAGTCCAGTACCACCGGTTTTCTTAGAACGCGATGAATCAATACGGTAGAATCGCTCGAACACTCTGTCAAGATGTTCTTCGGGAATACCAATTCCCGTATCACTAATCATTAGCTTGACCTGCTTTTCTTCTTCCAATAAACGAATTCGAATACTACCATCAACTTTATTATATTTAATCGCATTTCCCAATAGATTATAGACCATATCGAAAATCAGTTGTCGATTGGCCGTAATTTTGCTGCTAGCTAGATTTTGCTCAATGGTCACCAAAGCCTGATCAGCTTTAAAAGTTATTTGGTGAATCACTTCCTCAATTAATTCAGCAAAGTCAAATGTAGTAATTGCATCTAACGGATTTTCTTCATCGAGTTGCGACAACCGAATAATATCTTCAATTAAATGAATCAATCTAACAGATTCGCTTCTAATTTTACCGGCAAATGGCCCAATATTCTCCGCTTGCACCATATCGGTTTCCAGCATTTCGGCATAGCCACTAATCGTTGTTAATGGTGTTTTTAATTCATGTGATACATTGGCAGAAAATTCTCTCCGCATTGTCTCTGCTTGAAATTTCTCTGTAATATCTACCATTAAAATAACAGTACCAACACTTGGTGCCGGACTAAAAAAGAAATTGATTACCCGCGAAGCAAGGTTAATTTCAATGTTGCTGCTGATGCCTTCCAATGATGCTTTAATACATTGATGAATCTCGATGTTCCGAGCAACCTCCAACATATTCTGACCTGGCTCAATAGATGAAACACCTAGAAAGTCCATTGCACTTTTGTTAGCAATTACTACAGAGCCTTCCTCATTAACAACAATCAATCCTTCTTTCATACTAGTTGTAATCGCTTCAATGGTTGCTGAACGATTGGCTAAAGATTCTAATTGCAAATGAATTTGTTCTTTTTGCTGAGAAATCTTTTTTATAAATGGTGACAACTCATGATAAATCTCTTGCTCACCATTAAAAGTGAATTGATTAATCGGCTCTATAATTTTCTTCGTCAATCTTTTCGTTACAAGTAGAATTGGCCAGGTAATCATCATGATTACAATAAGATCAAGAAGAATAAACTTCCAAAACATTTCCGATACCGACGTGCTGTGATCGAATTGCCCATACATTAAAAAAGCAAGAAAAACAGTGACAATCACAATGCCACTGAACATTGATAATAACATATTGAGATAAATTCTTTTTTGCAATTTAAGTCACCTCTAAGTTTGTGGACTTAATCACCTACTTTGTAGCCAACACCTCGAACTGTATGAATGTACATACCACTTTCTCCAAGCTTTTGTCGTAATGTTTTAATATGCATATCCACCGTTCGTGTCTCGCCCTCAAAGTCTATACCCCAAACAGCTTCTAATATTTTATCTCTTGATAGAACTAATCCTGCATGACTCATTAATAAATGCAATAATTCAAACTCTTTAAAAGTTAAAGAAACCTTTTGACCATCGCTAGTCACTAGTCGCTTATCTGGATATAGCACAAGCTGATTAATTGCTAACGAAAAATCTGCTTTTTTCGTTACACTTCTTCGTAAAACCGCCTTGATTCGTGAAACTAATTCAAGCACTGAAAACGGCTTAGAAATATAGTCGTCAGCGCCCGCATCTAACCCTTTTACTCGATCTAATTCAGCTGCTTTAGCTGTTAGTAAGATCACCGGTAGTTCACCGGTTTTTGGGTTGTTTTTTAACTTTTTCAAAATACTAGTGCCATCTTCGTTTGGCAACATAATATCTAATAAAATTAAATCAGGTGATGAGGTTTTAAGGGTTTGAAAAAAGCGACTACTTTCTTCAAACCCAACAGCTTCAAAATTTGCTGCCTCTAAGGCATAAATCACCAGTTCTCTAATATTGTCATCGTCTTCTACAATATATATTTTCGACACAGTAACTACCCCTTACGCCTAATGTCTTTAGTACGTTACATGATCCTTTTGCCTTTGTACTTGCCTTTAATTGAAAAGATAACCCAGTCAGCAATACTCTCAGCATGATCACCTATTTTTTCGAAATATTTACTGATCAAGAACAAATCAAGTGCTGCTTCACCATTTTGTCTGCTTTCATGGATTAAGCTAATCAGATCTGTTCTGGTTGCTATAAATAGTTGATCAACTTGATCATCCATTTCAACAACTTGTTGCGCTAAATCGAAATCCATTTCAACATAAGCATCGATACTCTTATTCACCATCTCAGTTGTAATATCCGCCATCTTTTGTAAATTTACACGATGCCCATCAATTGGTGCATGATCCATAGATATAACCACTTCAGATATGTCAGTTGCATGTTGACCTATTCTCTCCATATCTGTAATAATTTTCAAAGCTGATGAAATGAAACGTAAATCTTTTGCCACTGGCTGCTGATGTAAAAGCAACTTTAAACAAGTTCTCTCAAGTTCGCGTTCTAGCTGATCAATCTCTTCATCGTTTTTAATGACTTCTTTAGCTAATTTAACATCATGTTCCATTAAAGCTTGTGTACTCTTAGTTATTGCATTTTCAACCAACGCACCCATTTCAATCAATTGATGATTTAACTCTTTTAGCTGTTGACGAAAAAGCTTTCTCATTAACCAAACCTCCCTGTAATATAGTCTTCTGTTCGCTTATCCTTTGGCATTGAGAACATCGTATTAGTTTTAGAATGCTCAACGACTTCTCCCATAAGAAAGAAAGCTGTGTAATCACTAATACGAGCTGCCTGCTGCATGTTATGCGTTACCATGACAATCGTATATTTTTCTTTTAAAATTGTTGCTAGTTCTTCGATTTTCCCAGTCGAGATTGGATCTAGGGCTGAAGTCGGTTCATCCATCAACAGTACGTCAGGCTCTACTGCAAGAGAACGGGCAATACAAATCCGTTGCTGCTGTCCACCTGATAGTGATAAAGCTGATTTTTTCAATCGATCCTTTACTTCATCCCAAATTGCTGCTTGGCGTAAAGAATTTTCAACAATTTCATCTAACTTTTGCTTAGCGCTCACGCCATGTGTTCTCGGACCAAAGGCAATATTATCATAAATGCTCATTGGAAAAGGATTTGGCTTTTGAAACACCATACCTACTCTTTTTCTAAGCAAGTTAATATCCTTTGTTTTATAAATATCTCTGCCATCTAGAGCAATTTTACCAGTAATACGGCAGCTATCAATCAAATCATTCATGCGATTCAATGTTTTGATCAAAGTCGACTTCCCACAACCCGATGGGCCAATGAAAGCAGTAATTTTCTTTTCTGGAATGCTTAAATTTACACTTTTTAAAGCATGAAAATCGCCATAATATAAATTTAAGTCCTTAATTTCGAATTTATTCATCTTCTCAACCTCTTGTGAATTTTTTAGCTATAAAAGCAGCTGATGCATTAATAATGACTACTAATATTAATAAGATTAACGCTGTTGCATAAGCTTCATTTGTGTGAAAGCCTTCGCTGGATAAAAGATACATATGAATTGACAACGTCCGAGCCGAATCTCCCAATGCTGTAGGGACTTGTGCAACCGTTCCAGCTGTATAAATAATGGCTGCTGTTTCTCCAACAATCCGCCCAATTCCTAAAATAACACCTGCCAAAATACCGGAAACAGCTGATGGTAAAACAATCCGAAAGATTGTTCGCAATTTTCCTGCACCGAGTCCAAATGATCCTTCTCGATAAGTATCAGGAACAGATTGCAGTGCTTCTTCAGTTGTTCGCATAATGAGTGGTAAAATCATAATCGCAAGCGTTGCTGCACCAGCTATTAATGAATACCCCCAACCTAAATAAATGACAAAAAACAAAAGGCCGAATAGTCCATACACAATTGAAGGAATCCCAGCTAATGTTTCAGCAGTGAGCCTAACTAGCTCTACTAACTTACTACCTCTTTTGGCATATTCAACTAGGTAAATCCCTGTAAATAGGCCGAATGGTACAGCAAACAGTAATGCCAATCCAGTCATTTGTAGTGTTGCAATTAAGGGAGGAACAACAGAAACATTCTCACTTGTATACTCCCAAGCAAATAACGATGGCGTTAAATGTGGTGCACCCATGACTACAATATATACTACTAAAAATACGAGTGCTAATCCAGCTAGAATACCGCCGCCCCATGTCAATGTTGCTAAAATCCGATCAGTAACTTTACGCATTTTCATTTTGCTGTCCTCCTTTTTAGATACGAGAACGATAAATTAATAATCAAAATAAAGACAAATAATACGACACCTGTCGCAATGAGCATGTCACGATGAAGTCCCGATGCATAGCCCATTTCAAGTACAATATTAGCTGTTAGCGTTCTAGCGCCTTCTAAAATACCAGTTGGTATTTGTGCTTGATTTCCTACTACCATAATGACAGCCATTGTCTCACCAATTGCTCGACCAATACCAAGAATCACAGAAGCCATAATTCCCGATTTTGCTGCTGGCACAACTGCTGCAAAAACGCTACGATAATGGCTCGCACCTAATGCCACTGCTCCTTCATAATAGGAGTCGGGTACAGCTCTGATGGCACTTTCGGAAATCCCAATAATTGTTGGTAAAATCATAATACCTAATATAATTGATGCCGCTAAAATACTACTACCTGTACCGCCAAAGTTTTCCCGAACAAATGGAACAATAATCATTAAGCCAAAAAAGCCATAAACAACCGATGGTATTCCTGCCAATAAATCAAGTGCAGGCTTCATCAAGCGATAAATTGGTTTTGGACAAACTTTAGCCATAAAAACAGCTGCAAAAATACCAATTGGAACACCAATGATAACTGCACCCGCTGTTACATAAATACTAGCCAGAATAAATGGAAAAATACCAAATTGCGGTGGATTGTCCATTGGACGCCACTCTGTTCCAAATAAAAAGTTGAGCCAGCCCACTTCCATAATAGCTGGAACACCATTTGCAAATAAAAATATACAAATTAATACAACTGCGAATATAGAGACTAAAGCTGCCCCTAGAAAAACGCCTGCCATTACTTTCTCTCTTAACTTTTGCATCTCCCGTTACCTTTCCGATTAAAATTCATCATGAATACAGATTGAACCATATGAGAGAATGAACGATTCTCTCATATGGTTTTTGTTTTTTATCAAGAAAGTATATTACTCAATAACATCTTCCCAATTCTTTACATTACCTTTGAAAATTTCTGCTACTTGAGCAGCGCTCAAATTCGTCAATGGATTATCTTTATGCACAATAACTGCAAGGCCATCAAGTGCAATTTCAATAGCATTTAATTGTGCAGCTTCATCTTCTTTCAAGTCACGACTTGACATACCAATATCAGCAATTCCATCAATTGTCCCATTAATACCACTAGTAGAATCATTTGCCTGAAGTTCAATTGATGCGTCTGAATTGATCTTTTCATAAGCTTCTATTAACTTCTCCATTACTGGAGCTACAGATGATGAACCTGCTACAACAATCTTTCCGCTTGAACCATCACTTGTGAAGCTTTCTGCATTATCATTAACTGCAATATAATTGTCAGAAACGACTTCTTGCCCTTCTTTTGAGAGAATAAAGTTAATGAAATCTTGTGCTACACCGCCTGCTTCACCTTTCGTTACAATATTGAATGGACGAAAGATCTCGTATGAACCGTTTCTAACATTTTCCGAAGTTGCTGCTTGCCCATCAATGTCTACTGCTGTCACGCTATTATTCAGCGATCCTAGTGACACATAACCAATAGCATACAAATCTTGTGAAATTGTTGTCAACATAATATCCGTTTTATTCGCAATTGTTGCTGAAGTAGTCGTTAGGTCTCTCCTTGAGCCATCAGCGCTTTTTTCTTCGATTTCAAATAATTCAATGAAAGCACCTCTAGTACCGGATCCATCCTCACGAGAAGTAACATTGATAGATCTTGAATCATTAAATTCAGCATTTCCACCGCCACATGCTGTCATAACTCCTGTCAATAAAGTTAAACTTGCAGCAATTGTTAAAAGTCTCTTCATACACAATTTCTCCTAAAAGTTAATTTTTATCTTACAATCAAAATTGTAATTCTACAATGTAAAATCTACACCTTATCTATTGTAAAATCTATGTAAAATTTTTGACGCTGTTCAATTATTTTGTCACAAGTACAACTTTTTTACTCATGAAGTCATTTAGTGGTATATTCAGCCTCCGGAACATACCACTATTCACTACTAATTACTCTGTCTCAGACTTCACTTCTGTCTCAGGCTCAACATGAATAAAAACTTCTGCTTCCGGACAGTGCTCTTTAATCCTCGCTTCAATCCGATCACAAAGCTCATGCACTTTCTCAATCGTTTCCTTTGATGCAACAATCAAGTGAAAATCAATAAACTTAGTTGAACCCGATTGTCTCGTACGTAAATCATGAAATTCAATATACTCTTCTTTAAAAATTGTAATGATATCAGAAATTTTCTGCTCTTCATCTTCAGATAAACTCGCATCTAGTAGCGGTGGAAATGACTCTTTTAACAACTTAGATGCTTCAAACATAATGTACATAGCTAAGCCAAGTCCAATCAATGGGTCAATCCAATGCCACTCTGTTATATAAGCAATAATGAGCGCAACTGCAACTCCAATATTCGTGTAAACATCTGTCCATAAATGAAAAGCATTAGATTTCATCGCAAGCGATTTTGTCTCTTTTGCTACCTTACCAACAAGTTTTGCAACAATAGCGTTAATTACTCCACCAATGACCATTACTGCTACCCCTAGCATCGGCATCTTAAGTGGTTCAGGATGAATAAACTTATCAATACATTCAATAATGATCCAAACACCTGCCACAAAAATCAATAGCGTTTCAATCGTTCCGGCAACATTTTCAACTTTCTTATGACCATAGGGGTGGCCTCGATCAGCAGGCTTCCCTGAAATCTTAACAGAAATAAAAGCAATCAAAGAGGCAACAAAATCCATGATCGAGTGAATTGCTTCTGAAATAATTGCTACTGATCCTGTCATAATACCGGCAATTAGTTTTAACCAAAAGACGACAAAATTACTGACAACTGATAAAAAAGCAATACGACTAGGTCTTTTTGTCATTTTTACTCCACCTTTTTTTAACAATAGCATAAACAATCAATAGAACAGTCCCGCTTAATGTAATTAGTATAATCTTACTAAAATATGGATCAATAATAGAGTGAAAATTTTCCCACTGTGGACCAAGCAATTTTCCGCCTGTAATAAAAACCACTACCCAAATCGTTGCACCTATATAGGAATAAAAAGCAAACTTACGAAACGGCATCTTAGAAGCGCCGGCCAAATAACCTGGAAAATGACGTACTGCCGGTATATAGAAAGAAAACAACAGTAAAAGAATGCCCCACTTATCAAATAATCTTGCTGCCTTTTCATAACGATCCGAACTTAAATGAACATACTTTCCATATTTCTCAATTAGCGCAACACCACCCTTACGCCCAATCCAATAGGTAATCGTAAGTGCTGAGTGTGCAGCTAGCATAGCAATTAAAATCGTTAACGGATAACTCATTTTATCCATATAAATATAATAACCGCTATAACTCATGATAAATTGAGCGGAAATCGGTACAACAATTAACTCAGAGAAGATAATCGTAAACAATATTAAATAACTGTATGAAGCAAACCATTCAATAAATTGATCCATAATCTTATCGTTTGTTAAAACCTTTAGACCTCGCCCATAACTGTTTGTGATTGTATTTTTCAGCAAATTTTTCGCTAATGCAGTGGCTTCTAGTCAAATCAGAGATTTGAAGAAGC
>Ga0131853_10013221_pt1 | contig 15130 bp, 10 predicted proteins | sample TergutLab28metaG_FD_92764 | JGI IMG/M metagenome (GOLD analysis project Ga0131853, IMG submission 92764) | Labiotermes labralis P1 segment gut microbial communities from Petit-Saut dam, French Guiana - Lab288 P1 (version 2) (version 2) | ecosystem: Host-associated > Arthropoda: Insects >...
CCACAATGTTATTTTCCACGCATCCGGATTGTCCTCTAATCCAAGCGTGCCAAAACCGGAGGAGTTGTAGTTGGCATACCCGGGTTCATTGGTCTCCTTGATTTCGCGGGTATTGTCCATTTCGGGACTGCCTACCCGCACCGCCGCATTAAAATAACGCTGCGTACCGGGGCTGCTCAACATCAAACTGCCAAAACTTGCAGAGATGTTGTGGGTTGTTACATCGTACACCCTGTAACTGATGTAGTAGGCCGGAATCGGCTGCTTCTTTAGTTCAACAAGATTGCGATTCGCCTCGCTTTTGAGCGTTTGCAACAGCAAATTTTGCGCCAATGCCTGCTGCGCGCCCAAGACGATAATCATTAAAACAAAGATTTTCTTCATGTTTTTCAAGAATTTGATATTAATACGGCAACAAAGATAGCATTAATGATGCAATGTATTGTCAAATTGATGACTATATTATCAAATTAAATATGTATATTTGTGCTTGTTTACTAAAATATGAAGCCATCATTATCCATATTTTTGGCATTTGTCATTATTGCATCTGCCCCCGCAACGGCCCAAAGAAGGCCGGATGTCCGCATTAGAGAGGCGTTCTCTACCTCTGTCTTAGACTTTGTAAACCCTTTTGTCGGCACCCAAAAGATGGGGCACACCTTCCCCGGCGCCTGCGTCCCTTTTGGAGCGGTGCAGCTAAGTCCGGATACCGAAATGATTCCCCATAACATTGACGGCGTTTACCAACCTAAGGCCTATGAATATTGCGCCGGATACCAGTACGACGACCCTACTATTTTGGGATTTTCCCACCCCCATTTTAGCGGCACGGGCCATTCCGATTTGGGCGATATCCTCATTATGCCCACCACGGGAGTCTTACGCTTAGACCGCGGAACTGCCGAGGCGCCCGAAACCGGTTATCGCTCCCGTTTTTCCCATGAGCGCGAAACGGCCTCCCCGGGTTACTATTCGGTAATGTTGGATGATTACGGCATAAGGGCAGAACTTACCGCCACCCAACGCGCCGGCATCCATCGCTATACATTTCCCCAAGGGGAAGGACGCATTGTCATAGACCTGACCCACGGCATTTATAACTACGACGGCAAGGTGCTTTGGGCCAATCTAAGGGTAGAGAACGATACCACCCTTACCGGCTACCGCATTACCCGCGGCTGGGCGCGTACCAACTATACCCATTTTGCCGTCCGCCTTTCCAAACCCATAAAGAACTACGGCCACCGCAACAACGAGAGGGTGCTTTATAATGGTTTTTGGCGTCGTTTTAAAACCACAGAAAACTTTCCCGAAATGGGCGGTACCCAAATCACCGCTTACTTTGAGTTTGATTTTGACGAGGGAGAGACGCTGGAAATCAAAGTCGCCCTGTCTGCGGTAGATGCGCTGGGGGCGCTCAAAAACTTAGAGGCGGAGACAGCCGGAAAGTCGTTCGACCAACTCTGGGCAGAGGCCCAAAGCGCGTGGGAGAAAGAATTGTCGGTTTTTAACATCCAAGGCACCCGCGACCAAAAAACCGTCTTTTATACCGCGCTCTACCACGCCATGATTCATCCTTCGCTCTATATGGACGTAGACGGACGTTACCGTGGCATTGACCACAATATCCATCAAGCCCAAGGATTTACCAACTATACCATATTTTCTCTTTGGGATACCTTTCGCGCCCAGCACCCTCTCATAAACCTCATTCGTCCCGATTTGAGCCGCGATTTTGTGTCGTCCATGCTGGCCCATTACCAACAAAGCGCGCATAAAGCCTTGCCGGTTTGGTCGCATATGGGCAACGAGAACTGGTGCATGATTGGCTACCACGGCGTATCGGTATTGACTGACGCTTGGGTTAAGGGCGTCTTGCCGGAGCGCGATTTTCCGCCCGAATTGCTGTTGGAGGCCATGGTAAACAGTTCAAACATCCCCTACTACGACGGCAGTGTCGAATATGCTCAATTGGGCTATGTGCCTTTGGAGGTTACGGGCAACGCCGCCTCCGTTACCTTGGAGTACGCCTACGACGACTGGTGTATCTATCAATTTGCAAAATCCATAGGAAATGAAGAGGTGGCTGCTGCATACCAAAAACGCGCCCAATCGTATAAAAACATTTTTGACCCTGCGCTCGGCTTTGCCCGCCCCCGTTATCGGGACGGAAGCTGGAAGGAGGACTTTGATTTATTGGATACCCACGGACAGGGATTCATTGAGGGAAACTCTTGGAATTATTCCTTTTTTGTGCCCCACGATGTGCCGGGTTTAATTGAGCAGATGGGCGGAAGGGAGGTTTTTGAAGCCCGCCTCGACTCGCTGTTCACCATGCACCTGCCCGACAAATATTTTGAAAACACAGAGGATATTAGCCGCGAGGGACTAATGGGCAATTACGTCCACGGCAACGAACCCAGCCACCACGTACCTTATTTATATGCTTGGACAGATAATCCTTCCAAAGCGCAACCGCGTATCCGCGCCATCATGGACCAGATGTACCAAAACAAGCCGGACGGACTTTGCGGGAATGATGACTGCGGGCAAATGTCTGCATGGTACATATTTAGCGCGATGGGCTTTTATCCGGTATGCCCGGGCAGCGACCAATACGTAATCGGAGCGCCCTATTTTCCCAAGCTGAGCCTAAATCTGCCTCATGGAAAGGAATTTACGGTGATAGCTCATAACCTTGGCCCCCAAAACATCTACATTCAATCCATAAGGCTCAACGGCAAGCCCTTACAGGGATATTTTTTAACCCATGGAGACATCACGGGGGGAGGAATCCTTGAGTTTGATATGGGGCCAAGGCCAAAATGACAACAAATAAACACAGCAATATAATGAAAAAGACTCTTTTAACCCTGTGTGCCGGCCTTAGCGCAGCCCTAAGTTTTGCACAGATATCCATTATCCCCGAACCCTTAAAATTAGAGCAACGGCCGGGTGTATTCTTGCTTAACAATCATGTGGAAATAGTGGCCGCATCTGTAGACGAGCAACAATCGGCCCGCTTTTTGTCTGAATACCTGCACAAACACTACGGACTAAAACTCTCCACAGTGGCCCAAGCCGGCGCAAAACCGGCCATTGTGCTTGCCGTGAAGAATGTTGCAACGCCCGTTGTAGCAGGAGAATACGAACTTACAGTCGCCCCCGAACAAATAAGGCTGCACGGATTCAATCCCCAAGGACTTTTTTACGCCGTCCAAAGCCTCATACAACTCATTCCCGCCAAGGGATATTGGCAGCTCGAAGTTCCGGCGGCCTATGTATACGACAAACCTGCCTTTGAGTACCGCGGTATGCACTTTGACGTGGTGCGCCACATGTTTACAGTGGATGAAATCAAAAAGTACATTGACTATTTAGCCTTGCACAAAATGAACTATTTCCACTGGCACCTGACCGACGACCAAGGCTGGCGCATAGAGAGCGCAAAATATCCCAAACTCAATACCGTGGGCGCTTACAGAGAGGGAACGATTATCGGGATGTTTCCCGGAACGGGATTTGACAGCACCCGCTACGGCGGATACTACACCGTGGCCCAAATGCGCGAAGTGGTGGACTATGCCAAAGAGCGCTACATTACCGTGATTCCGGAAGCCGATATTCCGGCCCACTGCATGGCCGTGATTGCCGCCTATCCCGAAATGAGTACCACCCCCGATTCGATTCGTAAGCCCGCCTCTACTTGGGGCATATACAACCGGCAGAACAATGTCCTTGCCCCAAACCCCTATACTTTTCAATTCCTTAAAGACATTTTTAACGAACTGATTGATATTTTTCACGACTCTCCCTACATCCATTTTGGGGCCGATGAAGCCTCCCGCATGTGGTGGAGGGCCTCGCCGGAATCTCAAGAGTTCATGCGCCGGCACAACATGAAAGACGAGGGCGAAATTCAAGACTACTTGGTGCGTATTGCGGTCGAAACCATTCAAAAGCGCGGGAAGATAGCCGTTGGATGGGACGAGATTATGAACGATGCCCAATTGGGCAAAGAAGTGGTGGTGATGAATTGGCGGGGCACGAGGGGCATTGAAGCGGCCAACAGGGGCTACCAAGTCATCATGACCCCTTCGCGCTTTAGTTATTTAAATATCATGCAAAAGCCCAACGAAGAAATGACGGCGCATCGCGGCATGACCACGCTTGACGTGGTGTATGGCTATAACCCCGTACCGGACACCCTTTCGGCTCAAGCTGCCAAAAACATCATGGGTGGTCAAGGATGTATGTGGACGGAGTATTATCCCACATTTTCAAAGGTAGAATACGCCTTATTCCCGCGCATGTCGGCCATTGCCGAGACCTTTTGGAGCGGTCAAGAGCGGAAAGACTTGGGCAGATTTAAGCAAAAATTGAGCAAACAGTTTGACCTTTACGACTTGTGGGGCGCCCAATACTGCACCTACGTGGTAGATATAGGCGATGTAAAGCGGAGGTAGGCTTACAGTAAATTCTACCCACACTTGTCTAATTGAAAAATTTCACGTACATTTGCGCCGTGATTATCAATGAACTACTTTTATGGGAACAAACACAATAAGTAAGGCAACAAGCGATAAAATAAATTTTATTAGCTTCATTGTGCCTGCGTTTGCAGAAGCATATAAAATGCCTGTTCCTGTTGCTTTTAAGTACTTGAAAAAGTATGGTGGGTGGGATTTTCTAAACAAACATTGGTGGGCTTTACATACCGATAACGATATTTGGGCTATTCACGACATTTACGAAATTTGTCATAAAAACGGAGGAATGCGCTAATGAAGGTTTATCACGGAAGTTATGTTAAGGTTGATAAAATTGATTTAATGAAGTGTAAGCCCAATAAAGATTTTGGCAAAGGCTTTTACGTAACCAAGTTTCGTCATCATGCAGAAAGTTGGGCAAAAGTTATGGGAGAAAAATCTGGAACAAAGGGCTTTGTGAGTGAGCTTGAATTTTTTGAAAACGATTTTATAAAATCCATCTGCAAAATAAAGCGTTTTGATGCCTATAATGAAGAATGGCTCGATTTTGTTATTAAAAACAGAGATAAAAACCAAGAGACGCCTGTACACGATTATGATATAGTAATCGGGCCCGTTGCAAACGATAAAGTGCAAAACACCTTACGGCTTTTTTTGAAAGGGAAAATTTCAAAAGAAAAGTTCCTAACAATGCTTGCACACCACGAGGAAACGCACCAAATTTGTTTTTGCACTTTAAATTCTTTGCAAGCTCTTGACAGAATTGATGATACTCCGACTTATGATTTAGTAATGATTTCGGAACCCATTATTGAGAGACTGATAGTAGATTTTAATCTTGATGAAGAAAAAGCAACAGTTCTGCTTTTTGACTCTAACGCCTATGGTAAATTGTCTGATACCGATACTAAACTCTACGAAAAAGATTGGACTGAAACATATAAACTATTATTGGATGAATTAAAATTGTAGATAGCCTGCCACTGCGCCAAGCCGCTGGGACGATATAGGCGATGTAAAGCGGAGGTAGGCTTACAGTTGGATGATATTGGGCTTAATCCAGTTATTCTTCTTCATGTTGTCCGAAGTCTGGAAATTTTCCCATAAATCGTCCTCGTCCTTTCTTTTGGATAAGGGGTTAAAGTTGCTTAGGATGGCGTTGCGTATGCCGTTATCCCAAAAGAAAACCCTTTTAAAGGACCTCCACTTATTGCGTTTGAGCTTGCTTTGGCTTTCTTGAGTAAAGATAATGAGGTCTTTTTCGAGCGTTTCTATACAGTTGTTCAGCGTATTTTTATCTGCGTGGAGCGATTTTGATACATCTCTAATGGATAATTCTTTACACATTTTCAACGCCAAGACCTTGAGCAATTCTTCAAATATATCGGGTTTTTTATACAAATAACTGTTGACTAATTGCTTTAGCCGCTCCCGCTCTTCGGTGACATGGGTAATAATGTCGGGATACATGCCGTAAATTACCCTTCTTTCGAGTTGTTGCCGAGATTTAAAATAGCCGTAGGTTTGTTCCAATTCGCTCCAAACCACGGGATACATGAGGTATTCCCACTTGCGGCCCGCCAAAGAATGGGCAAGCACATTCCTTAGGCCAAGCGAGGAAGAGCCGCTTAAAATCAACTGCACGCCCTTAAAGTGGTCTACTATGATTTTTGCAGTGCGTCCTATTTTTTCAATTTGTTGGGCTTCATCAATAAAAACGATTTTATTTTGGCCGATGATGGATTGCATCACTTCTGTATTGGCCAAAGAGAGCAGGGTTGCGGTATCCGAATCGTCTCCGGTCAAAACCAAAACGTCCTGTACATTGCGAACAATATTATGAATCAAAGTCGTTTTTCCGGTTTGTCTTGGCCCGAGCAAAACAATGGCTTTTCCGGTAAATAACCGGCTGTTGATGACTCCTTCCAGTCTGCGAATAATCATAGCCTGTTGTTCAATATCCAAAATGTGCGCCATCTAACATCCTGCTGAACATGCCAAGGTGCATATCCAAGGCAAATTCCCAGTATTTCCAGCTGTGGTTGCCGGGCGTAAGCAGCAAGATATGAGGGATGTTTAGTGTTCTGCACTTCTGTGCCAATTCTTTGCTGTGGACGCTGTACACATCGTCATAGCCACAACTGATTATCAGCAATTTTTGATTGCCCCGCAACTTCTCCACCCGATGGATAACCGATTCCGTATAAAAACGCGGATTCTCGACGGTAAAGGGGCCCAGCACCTTGGCCACTTCCGAATCGCTGAGCGAAGTTTGGCGCAAATCCATTACCCCGCTCATGCTGCCCGCCGCCCTAAACCGAGCAGGATTGTCAATAAAGATATTGAGCGCCCCGTGTCCGCCCATGCTTAGGCCGGTGATAAAGCAGGAATCGGGTAGGGTATGGTAACGTTGCTGTATGTATGGATAAAGTTCTTTATCAAAAAATTGCCTCCACTGCATACCGTCAGGCTCGCTGCTGTCCACATACCAACTGTTGTAAAAACCGTCCGGACAAACCAAAATAAAGCCGAATTTGTCGCAGACGTCTTGCAGGGCCACCCGTGTACTCCAATTGCTGTAATTCCCCGACCATCCGTGCAATAGATACAGGGTAGGGTAGCTTTTATCGGCTTGGTACCCTTGGGGCGTAAATACCAAAACAGTGTCGTTGGTTTTTAGGTAATGGGACAGCAGCACAATCTGTTCCTGTGCATGGAGCATGGGGAGCGGAGCTATACATAAGGTAAAAAAAACGAGAAGTCGCATCATAAGTGTAGGATTTTTTGTAAAAATATATTATTTTTGTAACATGGGAAAATTTATGCCGCCGGATTCTTTTTTGGACAGGGTAAGCGCCGATTTGTATGACAGATACGGTTCGGATATTTCTAAGCTGTGCTTGGTTTTTCCGAGCAGGAGGGCAGGGCTTTTTTTTGCCGAATCATTGTCTAAGCGGATGAGTCGACCGCTTTGGCAGCCGGAGGCGCTTTCGATTTCGGATTTAATCTTTAGGTGGGCGGGCAAGCGCCCTTCCGACTCGCTGCGGCTGTTGACAGAGTTATATAAGGCGTATCAATCGCTTGGCGCGACCGAATCCCCGCAGGCGGAATCCTTTGACAGGTTCTACTTTTGGGGCGAAATGATTTTGCGTGATTTTGACCAGATAGACAAATATTTGGTGCGGGCCAAGTCCCTTTTTCAAAATCTGTTTGACCAAAAAATGCTCGAAGGGGATTATTCTTTTCTGAGTCCCGAACAGGTAGCGGCGGTACAGGCGTTTTGGAGCAGTTTCCGGCCCCAAAAAACCGAATTGCAACAATCCTTTGCCCAAATGTGGGAACTGATGTTCCCCCTCTACGCCGGATTCAGACAGTCTTTGGAGGCAGGGGGATTGGCCTACGAAGGCATGTTGTACCGCCAAGTCGCCGAACGGGAACTTGTTCCGGACGCATCGGTATTGTCCTACGTATTTATAGGTTTTAACGCCCTAAATACATGCGAGCGCAATATTTTCCGGCGGTTACAGGCTTTGGGATTGGCTCGGTTTTATTGGGACAGGGACGATTATTATATAGCTGATGGCCGTCAAGAAGCCGGCCGGTTCCTCCGCACAAACATAAAGGAATTTCCTCCGGCCGACGAAGGCGCTGTTTATACCGACTTTACCCGTCCCAAAGAAATAGAATTTTGGGCTTTACCCTCAGAGGTACTCCAAACCAAAATCCTCCCTCAAATTATTAAAGACAGGGATTTGCACACCGACAAGCGCACGGCGGTGGTACTCTGCGACGAATCCCTTTTGATACCCCTGCTTTCGGCCCTGCCTCAAGTGGCTCCGGAGGTCAATGTAACCATGGGTTATCCTTTGGCAAAGACCTCTTTATATAGTTTTACAGAAGCATTGCTGATGTTCTACCGCTCCGGGCGGATGCGGGGCGGCTCATGCTCCTATTACCACCTTGAAGTGTTTCGCCTGCTGAGTCATCCTTTTATTTCCCGCCTGTGTCCCAAGGCGGCCGAAGACCTTAAAAACAGGGTTCGTAAAGACAATATGCTCTTTGTCCCTGTAGATGCTTTTGCCGCTGACGTTTGGTTGCAGGCCATAGCCGGTTGTCCGCAGGAGCCGGACTCTTGGCTCGGCTTTTTTACCGGCCTGCTCGAGGCTGTGGAAGATTCCCTGTCCCCATCGGAGGCCGGCGACCCCCTTTTGTTGCCGGTGTTGAGGTTGGCCGGTCAGGAGCTGAACAAGTTTAGGAACGCCATACAAACCTGCGGATTACCCATTACCATGCCTTTGTTCTTTAACCTGCTGCGTCAGGCGCTGAGGGGTATTACCGTGGCTTTTAGCGGCGAGCCTTTGCAGGGCATACAGGTGATGGGCATTTTGGAAACCCGGACGCTGGACTTTGAGCATGTCGTATTGCTCTCGGCGCAGGAGGGCTTTTTGCCCGGGGCCAAAGAAATTCCTTCTTTTATTCCCTATAACCTTAGGGCCGGTTTTGGCTTGCCGACTCCCCAAGACCACGAGGCCATCTACGCCTACTATTTTTACCGGCTTATCCAAAGGGCGCAAAAGGCGTCGCTGCTTTATGGAAGCGGAGGGGACGGTATACAGACGGGGGAGCAAAGCCGCTACCTCTTGCAGTTGGAAGCCGAATCGCCCCACCGCATAACGCATAAAACATTGACGCTGAATGTGGATTTGCCGGTCCCTGCTCCGGAAATTATAAAAGAAAAGACAGGGATGTATAAAGAACGATTGCTGCGCTATATGGACCCGGATTCCGGAAGCTATTTAACGCCCAGCGCGTTAAGCGCGTATGTGCAGTGTCCTTTGCAGTTTTGCTTTAGATATATAGAGCAAATCAAAGAGGAGGACGAGGTCATGGAAGAAGCCGATGGCAAAGGTTTGGGCAGGGTATTGCACGAGGTCATGGAATCGCTGTACCGGCCCTTTTTGGGGCAGGTGGTCACTGCGGAGGCGTTGGAACGCTTGCTTGGGGCTAAGGACAAGATTCGCGGGGCTGTGGAAAAGGCCATATTGGATGCTTATGCCCCCAAACATTCGGCGGCCCATCTGTTTGAGCAGGGGCGTTGGCTGATTTTGGCCGATGTGCTTGCCGCTTATGTGGAACAACTCATCCGCTTTGATATTGCTCAAGCGCCCTTTGGCCTCAAGGCGATGGAAACCAAACTCAAGATTATGTTTCAAGCAAGTCCGCATTTGTCTCTGCCTTTGGGCGGACGTATTGACCGGATTCAAGAAAGGGAAGGCATTTGTTATGTGGTGGATTACAAAACGGGAAAAGAGCAGCGTTCGTTTGCATCTACCCCATCCCTGTTTGCCCCCGAGCGGGCATCCCAAAACGGCGCTGTTTTTCAAATGTTGTGGTATACCATGCTTTATCAAGAAGAACACCCCCAAGCCAAAGTCCTGCCGTCTCTCTACTACATTCGTTCGCTGTTTGACACAGACGCCTCCATCTTGCTGTACGACAAGTCGGCTAAACAGGAAATAAAAGACATGACTCCCTATATGGAGGACTACCGGAGGCTGCTGGGCCGGTGCCTTTTGGAACTGTTTGATTTAAATCGTCCCTTTGTCCAAACCCAAGACAGGGAACATTGCCGCTATTGTCTGTACGGCCCTATATGCCGTTAGTACGTAACTTCGGTTGATTTTTCGCTTTCCACATTATTTCTGTTAAACGTGGTAACAAAGTACGTGCCCCTAACCGCAACGGTATATGAGGCCTCCTTGGTGATGGCAGCCACCTGCGCCGTTGTAGTCCCGCTTGGAATCAAGTACACTACAGACGTCAATCCGGCTGCTGCCGTCCAACTGAGCGTGGTTCCGGTCAGTCTTACTTGGGCGGGAACCGCGGGTTCGGACTCCGTTTTGCGGCCAAAGGCAGGGCGTACTGCCGGATTCTTGAAATATTTGGTGGTCAGCATGTCAATAACTCCGCCTCTGTTGGCGGCAAAAGAGGAGGTGTTGTACAGGATGCTTCCGTGAACTTTTTGATTTGAGGTCGCCAAATAGAACATCCTGTCAAAATCGGCTACCGAGAACCGGGTGGTTTCGGCGGGATTTTCTACGCGGTAGAGGGCATAGCCAATGATGCAGCCTACACGTGTATTAAAACTGCCAACCCAAGAGGACAACAAGGCTTCGAAGTTTAAATTTCCGCTGCCCAAGGCTTGATAAATTTGGGGGATTACCATGTCTATCCAGCCTTCTCTGCACCATTTTTCCACATCGGCAAAAAGGGTATTCAGATTATAGCTGTGGTTGGCGGTGGGACTTATGGAGAATACTACTCTGGGATTTTCTTTGACAATGGTCTCGTGTATTTTTTGCACCACCTTGTCTACATTGGCCCTGCGAAAAGCGGCAATGGTGCTGTATCCTGCGCCGTACTGGGCGTATTCGGCAGCGTCGTTCAAGTTGTTGACTCCTCCTATATCGGGATAAAAATAATCGTCCATGTGTATCCCGTCCACATCGTAATTTGTAATGATTTCTTTTACAATATCGACTATACGTTGCTGTACTTCCGGTATGGCGGGGTTATACACCCGAATGGCGGGGTAATTTTTTACCCATTCGGGTGGGATTTTGGGGTCTAAGGGTCGGGACAAATCCGTAGTGATGCGGTATGGATTTATCCATGCGTGAAATTCCAAACCGCGGGCGTGCGCCTCCTCTATCATGAATTGCAGCACGTCGTAGCCCGGATTTTTGCCCGCCTCTCCCGTAATCCACCGGCTCCAAGATTCATATTGCGAATCGTAAAAAGCGTCTGCCGTAGGGCGTATTTGCATGAATACGGCGTTCATGTTGGCGGTCACAAAGCCGTCCAAATAATCGGTATAAAGTTTTTTCTGAGCTTCTGCATCATGCCTTTGCAAAGGCCAATCAATGCTCCACACAGAGGCAATCCAAGCCCCGCGCAGTTCTTTTCGGGCATAGACGCGCTCAGGCGCCGGCGGAGGAGGTTCCGGCGGCGGAGTCTCTCCGCCGCCGGAATCCTTCTCGCAAGCGTGTGATAGCAAAAGTGCCAAGAGAAAGCACCAAAAGTAGTCGGAACGCTTCACCGTTTGCTACTCTGTTCTTATTACATAGCCATCGTCCTCGCCCATGCTGTCAAAGGGGTCGGTATCTGTTGCCTGCAAAAACTCTGCTATGGTAAAACCGGCTTGAACTCCGGAGCCGATGATATACAGTTTATCGTTTCCGTCTTTTGCCCAGCTTATTTGCACGGCGGCATTCCCTGCCGGCAGGGCCATGGCAAGCGGGAATAAGAACACGGGCGCTTTGAGCGCTGCATCTGCGGCATTAAATATTTCGAGCGCTTCTTGTGTAGATTCGCCTCTGGTTATGTCGTATACCGCAATGGTGGCGTTTATGAGTATATTATTCATGGCAAGCAGGTAGCGTGCGCCGTTAAAGGTAATAACGCGCGCGCCGACTCCATCGGGATTGGCAAGGGTCGCCACCGGCAGGGTATACTGTAAGCTCCCGCCGGCATTTACCAAGCGCATAGGCCCTTGGTGTCCGGTGTACAGGTATTCGCCGGAAGCGCCTTCTACCCCATTGTAGGCCGCCCAACCGCCAAGAGAAGTGCCGGGGAAGATAACGGTTGGCTCCGAGGTGGTGGTAAAGTTACTGACTTTTATGCGCAAAAAGGAAGGAAGGTTATTGCCTTTGAGGAAAATATAACCGTCTCCGTTTTCGTCAAGGTCTATGGACATCATGTCTCCGTATCTGTCTTCGGGAGTTCCAATGATGTCAGCGGCCCTGTATTCGGCAATCACGGTAGGGGGCAGTTCCGGACTTTCTGTATTCCAATGGTAGACTTTATCAGGATTGGAACCCGCCATAAAACTGACAGTTAGGTTGCCGATGTACACATTTCCATCAATCAAGCGCCCCGTATTACGGTTGGCTCCTCCTCCACCTACAACACCCCCTTGGTCCAATGCTATGGGGTTTATGATGCCTTGCTTCAATTCGTCCAACAGAAGAAGGTGAGGACTCAAGTCCCTGCCTACAACAAGCACGTGCTTCAAATCCATATCTGCAACACGGGCGCTGGTGGCGGTCGAAAAACTGGGATATACCGTGCCGCCTGCGCCGGCAGAAAAGTTGTAGACCGGTGGATTAAGAAAGCCTGCGCCCACAGGCGGTACAGTCAGACTTAGGGTGACATAATATTCTTTAAAGCGGTTATTATTAATCACCTTAATGGTCTTTTTTGCAGACGAACTGCCTTCGTCCGGCGTAAAGTCGTAGGTTTGGCTTTCAAATGCCGCTCCGGCAGGCAGTTCGCCGCTAAAGCTAACAACCGACAGGTCGGTATCGCCGGGCAATCTTGGGAAGATGATTTCCTTTCTATTCTCATTTATTTTGCCTTGCAATTCAAGACCGCCTACTTTTACCTTGATGCTTATAATGTGAGCGAAATCACCTTCGGCCGGATTGGGGTCGTAGTTATCCTTTTCGCAAGAAGACAGCGCAAAGCAAAGCAGGGGAATAATGAGTAGTCCGATATTTTTGTATATATTCTTCATAAGTGTAAATGTTGATTGTAGTTTATATTTCATTAGGCCATCCCGTGGTTTGCTCCAACACATAGCCCTTGTTTTGATAGTCTATTCTCTGATTCCTTCCTACAGGCGCCAGATATGGATTCACGTTAAACACGTTAAGGAAAGGCGGGCGGGGACTTGCATTTGCGGCCACGCGGTAGAAAAATCCTTCGAGCGCGGTGTTGCTGCCATCAAAAACTGTCTTGTTTCCTTCCATGTCGACAACTCCGATGCTGCCTCTTAAACTTGCCAAATTATTATCGGGAATGTCTCTGATGTCTGTCAATTTAGACCATGCTCCCCATAAAGTTTTGGGATTTTCTATATTATCCATGTATTCCAATTTTCTCCAGCGTCTAAGGTCTTGCAGGCGCGAATACTCGAATGCAAATTCCATACGGCGCTCCCTGCGGATTTCCCAAAGCAGCTGAGGTACATCGCCTCTGTCCGGACTGTCGGGCAACAGGGAGATATTCAAAGCCGCCGTTTGCCGCACCCCTGCCGCAATAGCTTCCGGGTCAAGCGGCCGGCGGCGTATGAGGTTAATCGAATTGTCAATGTCGGTTTGCGTAATATTATCGCCACGCTCGTATTTTGCTTCAATCCAGTTTAGAAGCACTTCTGAGTAGCGCAGAACGGGATAGCCGTTTGTGTTGGCGCTTCCGCTCCACTGAATGGGAGGACCTGTTGTGCTGGCGCCGGGCTCTTTATACGCCAACGCATGTCTGGCTACAAACTTTGTTACGTACAGATTTGAGGGCTGCGACCTGCGCGTGGGGTGTTTATAAAACGAGGCCTCGAATCTGGAATCGCGTGTTTTTATAAGATTCACCATATCAAAGTATTGATTGTCTAACGCAGGGTCAAAGCCATTTTCGGGAGAAGTCTGCCAGTCGGTACCGTCGTTGCATATAAATGCCATTACTAACGAGATATTAGGGCCATACCACCTTCCGTCCACCATGTTGCATGAACTCCCTATGGAGTGGGTTAAGCTTTTGTCTTGGCTGTACCTGCGGTAAAGTATAACTTCATTTAGGGTATTTGCTTCCGTAGAAACAAAGAGCGAACGAAAACTGGCGTTAAACCGGCTGGCGTTGGTACCGTAAGAGTTGATGACCACTTCTGCCGCTCTGACGGCAAGGTTTAAAAATTTTTGCACTCTGGCTTGGTCGTTATGGTGGTACTTTTGCCATGTGCCTTCAAACAGCGCCCAGCGGCTTACGAAACTTGCCACCACAAGCGGGGTAAGTTCGGCCTTTGCAGTAGTTGCTGTTCCTCTTATGTTTTCCATGGCAAATACAAAGTCGTCGTGTATCGCATCCATAACTTGGTTACGCGGGGTGCGCGGTTTGTACAGTTCGTCAAGCTCTGCACTCCCTATTTCGCGGTCGTAATAGGGCACGTCTCCAAAGGTACTGACCAAGCTGGCATAGTCTAAGGCCCTAAAGAATCGGGCTACTCCTAACCAGTGGTTCTTTTGGTCGGGCGTTAAAATGTTGCCCATTTTGTTTTCAATGCGGTCAATCATTATGTTTGCTTTGCGTATCCACAAAAAGTTCCAGTCGCGTCCGCCATAGATGCTGGTCCATTGCAAAGCGGTTTCGTTGTTCCCTCTTGAGTTTGGTACGATGGACGTAAAGGGCGTTTGCGCAGCTTCGTTCATGTAATCGTCGCTGAACTGGTATCCGGTATGCGCGGCGGCGGCGGTAGAATAGCCGTAAAAAGCGTGGTCATAAAATCCGTTGGCGTATAGCCTCAACTGAGATTCGCTTGTCCAAAAGTTTTCGTCATCCCAAGCCGTTAGCTGCGGACGGTCGAGCATATCGTTGCATCCAAACAGGAAAAAGGCTGTAAAAGAAAGAAGTATTAGTATTTTTTTCATAACTGTTATGCTTTTTTATTTTTTAATCGTAATATACTTAGAAGGACACCTGTAGGCCGGCAGAAACAGACTTAAAGGTAGGAGGTCCTTGTCCGGTACGCGATAGGTTTGCATTTGCAGAAGTTGTATTGAACATGGAATAGCCCGAAACCACTTCGG
>Ga0131853_10013222_pt1 | contig 15129 bp, 12 predicted proteins | sample TergutLab28metaG_FD_92764 | JGI IMG/M metagenome (GOLD analysis project Ga0131853, IMG submission 92764) | Labiotermes labralis P1 segment gut microbial communities from Petit-Saut dam, French Guiana - Lab288 P1 (version 2) (version 2) | ecosystem: Host-associated > Arthropoda: Insects >...
ATCATGGAAAAACCTTGCAACACAAAAGACTCTGCGTTTAGTATTTGGTCACCCCGGCTAGATTCTAGAGGCAGGGGTATCAGCAGATTGGGTTTTTTCATGGCAAGCAGCTCGAAGAGGGTGTTTGCACCAGCCCGGGATACTACAATATCCGCCAAGGCATATAAGTCTTCCAGGCCTTCTTTTACATATTCAAACTCTAGATATCCAGGTATGTTTGTACCTGTAGTGTTACCTTTTCCGCATAAGTGTATGATTCTATAGTGGGAAATAAGTTGTGGCAAAATCTCCCTTATGCCGGAATTTATAGCGGCTGCCCCTTGGCTGCCCCCGGTTACCAGTATCACAGGCTTACCACCATCAGACCATTGGCATAATTGCAAACCTTTGATCCTATCCCCTGCCAGCAACTCCTTGCGGATGGGGGTCCCGGTCAAGACACCTTTGTGTACGGGTAAATGGGCTAATGTCTCTGGGAAGCTTACACATATTTTACTGGTAAAAGGCTGGGATAAGCGGTTGGCAAGCCCAGGGGTTAAATCCGATTCATGGGAAACGCTTTTTATCCGAAGCACCCGGGCGGCGGTAAGTACCGGTACGGTTACAAACCCGCCTTTTGAAAATACAATATCCGGCTTTATCTGCTTCAGGATGCTGTAGGCATTGCCAAAACCCCTTATTACCCTAAAAATATCCGTGATATTTTTAACATCCATGTAGCGGCGCAACTTACCCGCAGATATCCCGTAATATGGGATACCTGTGGCTTCCACCAACTCTTTTTCCAAGCCGTCTTTGCTTCCAATGTAATGAATCTCATACCCTTCGGCTTTAAGCAGCGGTAGTAAAGCCAGATTTGGGGTAACATGCCCAGCTGTTCCCCCACCTGTAAGAATAATTTTTTTCATTTTTCACCCGTTTTGTGATTTTGTTATACATTTTTTTATGGCCTGATATAATCGTATAAGAATCCTAGTTGAATACAGCGAACGCGAGACGGAAAATCCGCGCGCTTCATGCGGTTTTCCGGTGAAGCTTGAGCTGATGTTCAACTTGATTATCTATAATATCGTAATCACAGTTATAGTCAACAAACTTGTCATCATTTTAATTAGTAAGGGACGGTACCTTGTGAAAAAATTAATTGCTTGGGGTATGTTCCTAGTAGGTATGATCCTAATAGCTGGGCTGCTTGTTTCTTGCGGGCAAGAAGGCCCCGAACACCTGGAGCCAACCCCCTATTACGAAAGCCAAACAAATACAGGCACACAAGAACCGGTAACTGTTTACATACCAGGCTTTGACCATTATGAGGTAAGCCTCACAGTTGACCCGGCAACCCGTACTGTATCGGGAATATCCCGCACAACATTTACCAACCGCACAGGGGAACCTTTGGACACCATTGTACTAAGGGTTTTTTTGAATGCCTTCAGCGAAGGGGAAAACAACTATTTTTCAGAGTTTGAGCGGCGTATTTTCCCAAATGGGCAGGACTATGCCTATATGGACATACAGCATGTAACATTGAACAATGAAGACTTGGAATATGATTTAAACGGCACGGTTTTGCTACTTACCCCTCAGGAGCCTTTGGTGCCAGGGGAGACTATCCAGCTTGTACTGCAATATGACGCATATGTACCAATAATGGCCCACCGTACCGGCGCAAACAACCAGGCCATGTGGTTTGGCATGTTTCTTCCCATACTTGGGGTTATTGGGGACAATGGCTGGCTGGCTCCGGATTATTATCCCATTGGGGACCCATTTATTTTGGGGATGGCAAGTTTTGAAGTTGAAATTATCACCCCAGCGGATTTTATTGTTGCTGGTACGGGTGTAACCACCGAAGAAATTGCACTGGTGGAAGAAGACACCCGTGTAACTATTTTTACCGCAACCAATGCCAGAAGTTTTACCTTTGCTGTGTCACCATATTTCAGGCGCGAGAGGATTGCAACCGAAGGCGGGGATTTGCATCTTTATTATTACACCGAGGACCTACCAATAGAAGATATCATGGAAATAATCCGCACAAGCATGGAGCATTTATCTTACAGGATAGGCCAGTACCCCTTTGACCATATCCGCATTGTGGAAACAGATATGTTTCTTAGCGGCATGGCATTTTCTAATATGATATTTATGGACACAGAGTCATTAATGCAGCCAAATAGCCAAGCCCTAACCCGTCTTTTAGGGCAGCAATGGTTTTCTCATATTGTTGGCAATAATCCTATTACAGAGCCTTGGCTTAGCAGGGGATTAGTAAGGTATATAAGCGCAACACTTTTTTATGATACACCAGCCTCCTTACGGGCATATATGAATGAAGAGAGCGCCTTGCTTCGCGGGCGGGATGATTTGTTTCTTACTAATGATTTGGGAGTTTTCGGTAGTTGGATGGATTATTTTAATACCCATCACATAAAAGGGATGCTTATGTTTAATGCCCTTAACAACCGTATTGGGGACGAGATGTTTTGGGAACTTGTACGCCAGTATTTTCAGGCATACCATTTTCAAATAGCAACAGGTGCGGATTTTAAGGCATTGGCAAGCGAGATTTATGGCGAAAGCCTTGACGGCTTTTTTAGGGAATGGTTTGCGGACGGAACAGTACCAGAAATACCTGCCATGCCTGGCAGAGAGGATGAATTTTTATCACCATGAAAAAAAGACAATATACAAGATACAAAGAACCTGTTTTTTCTAGAAAGTTTACTGCTTTTTTTCTAATGCTCGCAGTAGCAGCAGCTGGATTTGCAATTTATGTAGTTATCTTTGCGGATATATGGGCAACTGATTTTGGCCCAGCAGAAATTATCCCCCCTTCCAATGGATATATTGGATATGAATATGTGCCAAATGAAAGTGAACCAGCAGAAAACCAGCGGCTGGAAGATGACGAAACACCTGAAGATAATGCCCAGGAAGAAATAATAGATTCAGCTACCCCTACTTCCGCACCACAAGAGTCTTCCGAAACTCCAACGGAAAATTATGAAAATCATAATTACTATGAATATCACCAAGAGAACCTGCCATACGTACCATATACACCATTCACACTGCTTACAATGGTAGACAACACCCAGCTACCTTGGTATTTGAAGCTGGTTAACCGTTATAATTTTTTAGATTATTATTTCCATCCCCAGCTTAACCCAATAGGAAATGGCCATTACTTTGATGCCCGTGCATACCGGTCTCTTTTGGATATGCTGGACTCTGCCCGTGCAGAGGGATTATCCCCTATTGTGGCATCGTCTTTTAGGTCTGTTTCCAGGCAGACAACATTGTTTAACAACCGCATACAGCGGTTTGTGGACATAGGATATAGCGAAGAAGATGCTTTTGAGCAAGCCCGCCGGATAGTAGCCTACCCCGGGACAAGCGAACATAATCTTGGCCTTGCTGTTGACATTGTGGCCCTAAGTTATCAAAACCTAACCGCAAACCAGGCCAACACCCCAGAGGGCATATGGCTTGCCGAAAACAGCTATAGGTACGGTTTTGTGTTGCGCTACCCATACGACAAGCAGCACATAACCAATATAATTTTCGAGCCATGGCATTTTAGATATGTAGGCAGGGCGGCTGCGGCGGAGATGTTTGAGCGTGGTTTGGTACTTGAGGAGTTTGTTAGTGAGAGGTTAGCTGGGGTTGTGTAGTGAGGTGCTGAAGGTCAAGACCTTGGGGCTCCGCCCCAAACCCCACAAGCTTTTTGAAAAAAGCTTGACCAAAAACTTTATTAGAAAACCGTGGGGTATACTCCAGCGAAGCTGGTGCCGCGGATGCGACAGGCCCCCCGGCCAGCAAGTGTAGCTTGCGGGAGGGCTGTGCCCCACACCCCCTACTGGAATGCGCGTATGCGCATTCCTTTTAAAGTTTTGATTAAACTTTTTCAAAAGCTTGTGGGGGGCTGGTCGCAAACGTAAGACTTGTTTGCTGCTCGCCCATGCAGCCCGGGTGTGGGGTGAAGCCCACGATTTTAAGGGGGTTTTATAATCATATCACTAAAAAATATAAACAAAACCTTCCGTGTTGCTAAGCGGCAGGCTGGGTTTTCGCGCGCTTTTAAAGCGCTTTTTTCACGTGAGTATGAATATGTACATGCCCTGCGGGATGTTTGCTTTACTGTGGGTGACGGTGAAATGGTGGGGTATATTGGGCCCAATGGGGCTGGCAAAAGTACTACTATAAAGATTATGTGTGGTGTGCTTACCCCTGATGATGGTACCTGTGAAATAAATGGGCGCACACCGTGGAAAAACCGGGTTGCCCATGTGCGGGAGATTGGTGTGGTTTTTGGCCAGCGCAGCCAGCTTTGGTGGGATGTGCCTGTTATAGATAGTTTTGAGCTGATACGGGATATTTACAAAACAGATGAGGCTGTATATAAACGCAACCTTGACGAGCTTGTGGAAGTGCTGGAGTTGTCGGAGATTTTAAAAACCCCAGCCCGTAGTTTAAGCTTGGGCCAGCGTATGCGCTGTGAAATTGTGGCCTCTTTGCTACACGACCCTAAGATATTGTTTTTGGATGAACCTACAATTGGGTTGGATGCGGTTTCAAAGCTTGCGGTTAGGCAGTTTATAAAGAGGCTTAATGCCCAGCGGGGCACAACTGTGCTTTTGACAACCCATGATATGCAGGATATTGAAGCCCTTACGGAAAGGATTATACTTGTAGGCAAGGGGCAGATATTACTGGATGGCAGCCTGGAAGAGCTAAAGAAAAAGGCCCCCGAAGGGGCCAATGCTGAGGAAATGGTTGCTGCTTTGTACCGGGAGTATGAGATTTAGAAGTTGAATATAGCTTCTTAACGGCTATACACCCACCGGCCAGATTTATATAGCCACTTGCCCAGGAGATAGTCGTATGCGATTTTTGCGTAAAGCAAAGCAGGGGCTGCAAATGCCAAAATGCAAACATAAACTGTAAGCAGGTAATGCCAGTGGGCCTCCAAAAGGCCGAGGGCGATAAATGTCACAATAAAAACTATGCAAAATACAATCGTATGCCTAATAAAACGGGTGTATCTTATTGTTAGAGCCATGTGATCTTGGGAGGAAAGTATAATATTGGCCTTGCGGTATGAAGCAAAATTTGTGTATGCCCACAATAAACCTGCAACAATAATCACAACCCCGCCCCCAAGCAAGACAGTGGAATAATTAAAATCTGCTATTCCCAAAGCTGGAAGGTAAACGCCGATGGATATAAGCACAAGGGCAAACCCCATCCCATGACCAAGATTTTTTGACTGTGATATATAGCTTTGGGCTTCGTGAAGGGATAGTTCAATTACTTTTTCAGGGGGAATGGCTATATTTTTGTGCTTGGTAGGTTCGGGGGCTATACCCAGCTCTTGGCTTATTTCATCAATGCTGCCGAAGTTGGCTATTACTATGCCGATGGCTTCGTTCTCATTATTGCCTTGCTGCCTTAGGCTAAGATATTTTTCCTCCATCCCGGCCAACATGTCCCGTTTCAATGTTTGCACACTATCTGTCTGGGGAAATGCAGCAAATACATTGTCCAGGTAAGTTTTAATTGTGTCCATTGCCTGCCTCCTTTTTGGTTATAAATTTACTTATCAAGTCTTTAGTTAGTTCCCATTCTTCACATTTTTTGCGGTAGTATTCCTGTCCTGTGTCTGTAAGGGTGTAGTATGTTCTCTCCCTCCCGCCGGAATATGTGCCTGGGTATGAACGTAAGCAGCCCAGCTTTTCTAGTCTGGTGAAGGCAGAGTATAGGGTGGTTTCCTTCATGGTGTAGCCATTTAAAGATATATCTGTGATTTTTTTGGAAATTTCATAGCCATAGGAATCGCCGTCACAAAGGGTTCTAATTATCATTAAGTCAATATAACCCCGCAAAACATCACTGCTTATGATGTTATAGTCCAACAAATCACCCCTTTATTTTTACTACGCCAGACGTTGTAGTAATAATACCGGGACTACTACGCCACGTCAAGTAGTTTTATGGTCGCTATCGCTTTTACCCAAAATGAGAAAACCTAATATTGGGGGGATTGAGATGACAAGTGTTACCACAGGCATAAACATCAAGCCATATATAGCCCTATTCCGCATACGCTTCACCAACACCTTACAATACCGGGCTGCGGCTATTGCGGGGCTAACTACCCAGTTTGCTTGGGGATTTATGTATATCCTTGCTTTTGCGGCTTTTTACCGCAGCAACCCGGGCAGCTTCCCTATGGCATTTTCCCATACTGTGTCATATATCTGGCTACAGCAGGCTTTTCTTGCACTGTTTATGCTGTGGTTTTACGACAATGGTATTTTTGAATCTATAGAAAGCGGCTCTATTGCTTATGAACTGGTACGCCCCATGGATTTATACAGCCGCTGGTTTTGTTCAACAGCTGCCAACAGGGTGTCCCGTACTTTATTGCGCTGTGTGCCTTTGCTGGCTGTGGCGTTTATTTTGCCTCACCCTTTCCGCTTAGTATTGGGTGGTGGTTTTTTTAGGTTGGGCTTATTTTTACTTAGTATGACATTATGTTTAGGTGTTGTGCTTTCATTTTCCATGCTTATATACATATCTTCTTTCTACACATTAGACAGCCGGGGGACCCGCATTATTATTGCGGTGGCTGCTGATTTTATGTCTGGCGCATATATTCCCCTACCCTTTTTTCCTGGCCCAATAAGGGCTGTGCTGGAGGTTTTACCTTTTGGCTCTATGCAAAATATGCCTTTGCTTATCTTTAGCGGGCATGTTTATGGGACAGCCATTGTGCGGGGTATTGGGCTTCAGGTGTTTTGGCTGGTGTTTTTGATTATTGTTGGGCGGTTTTGGATGGGCCGGGCACTTAAGCGGGTTGTGGCCCAGGGCGGGTAAGATTTAGAAGCTGTTTTCAATAACATTTCTATAATAATGGGGTGTTAATGTGAAGTTATACATGAAGTATTTTTCCATGCATATCAAAAGCCAGATGCAGTATAAGGTCTCATTTTTCTTTACAATGATGGGGCAGTTTTTAGTGTCTCTTGCTTTGTTTTCTGGCATTTTGTTTATGTTTATGCTATTTGATGATGTGGATGGTTTTGCCTATCATGAAGTATTGATTGGCTATGTTGTGATGATGCTGGCTTTTTCCTTGGGGGAGATGTTTGGCCGGGGTTTTGATTTGTTTCCGCGGCTTTTGGGTAATGGTACTTTTGACCGGGCACTGGTGCGGCCCAGGAATATTATTTTCCAGGTGCTTGCAAGCACTATTGATTTTACCAGGATTGGGCGGGTATTTATGGCTGTAACCGTAGCGGTATACACTATTCCCCGCAGTGGTATTGATTGGACATGGGATAAAATTCTTACTTTGGGCCTTATGGTAATCTGCGGCAGTTTATTGTTTTTTGGCTTATTTGTGCTGTACGCGGCATTTTCTTTTTTTACTGTTGAAGGCCTGGAGTTTATGAATATTTTTACCGATGGCGGAAGAGAGCATGGGCGGCTGCCTTTTTCTGTATATGGTGATAATGTGCTGCGGTTTTTAACATTTGTGATACCCCTTGCTTTGGTGCAATATTATCCCCTTTTGTATTTGCTGGGGCGGGAAGACAGCATGTTTTATGCGTTTACCCCAGTATTTGCATTACTGTTTTTATTACCGTGTTATGGATTTTTTAGGTTTGGGTTAAGCCGGTATAAATCTATTGGTTCCTAAGCAAGATAATAATGCATATTTATGTGGATATGTGGTACATTATGGTGCAAACATATACTAAGATAGCAGGAGGATTAACGTGAAGTTAAGATTTTTTATTACAACTTTAATACTGGTACTTGGGATATTGTTTGTCCCAGTTGTTTTGATAGCAGCAGATTTAGTATCTTTTACAGTGAAAAGCACAGAAACACTGGAAAAAAGTTATGATACTGGTATATTTCCATCTTTGCATATGACAACTTATTACAACCCTTTTACCGCAGAGCGGGAGTTTTGGCACAATGGTATTATTTCCATAACCGGTGCCCAAGAAGGGCAAAATTTTGAGGCAGCTGACGCAAGAATCCGGGGGCGCGGCAACTCTACCTGGCAGCAGGGTATTGATAAAAGGCCGCTTCGCTTTAGGTTTAATGAAGCACAGCCTATGTTGGGTTCGGCTTATGCGGCAACTGACTGGATTCTTCTTGCTGACTTTTTTGACCGGTCGTTAATGCGTAACCATGCTGCCCTTTATTTGGGGAATTTAATGAGCGGTTTATCTTTTACTCCCATCCCACGCCCTGTAAATCTTTATGTAAACGGGGAATACATGGGTGTATATCTTTTGACCGATGAAAGAGACGTAAACCCAGGCCGGATGCAGTTGGAATGGAACGAAGACCCGGCCCTAAGTGACTTTTTCTTTGAACTAGATGCCCGCGCCAGCCAAGGCGGTGTGTTGGGCGATACATTTATACGTGTAAACGGCCTTTCTTATGATATAAGATTCCCAGGTTCGTCCCGCCGTACCCCAGGGCATGTTACTTATTTAAGTGAATATATACATGCCGTAAGTGACGCGGTGCGCAGTCAAAATTTTGAGGATATACTACAACTAATAGATTTGGATTCATTTGTAGATTTTTATATTGTCCAGGAATTGTTTAAGGATGTGGATGCAGCCAATCAGCTAAGTATATTTTTGCATATACAAGGCCAGGGCCAAGACCGCAGGCTGTTTATGGGGCCGTTGTGGGATTTTGATATTGCTGCGGGCAATGTACTTAACCAACCCCTTGGCCGCGGGCCAGAGGATTTATTTCTTGCGGTATTTAACTATTGGTACCGCTATCTAATGCTTATGCCAGAGTTTCATGATGCCGTTGCCATAAGATGGAACCAGGTTGCCGACAATGAAATTGCCCAGATGCTTTCCCATATAAGGCATACGGCCACCCGCTACCGAGCCGAATATGAGCGCAATTTTGAAAGGCACCCAATTATAGGTGTGGAAGTATGGCGCTTTGCGTCCCCGCCAGAGATAATAGAAATAGACAGCTTTATGGGCCATGTAGATTTTCTTCTAAACTGGCTGGAAGCCCGGGTAGAATGGATGGATGATTTCTTTAATGGCCGTATGCCAGGCCATGACCCATTGTGGGCTTTGGTTGAATATCACACCACCCAGCATAGGATAGATGTAACAATCACGCACGCACGCCACCACTTTGCGCGGATGCCTATAAATTTGCAAAATAGGATAATGCTTACTGTGGAAGAGATGGCAGCATTGTTTGGCCTAACAATAAGCCATGATACAGAAACCGGGGCTGTTGAATTTAGAGGAAGCGGTGTTACAATCAACCACAACGCAGGTGATTTGTTTATGACAGTAAATGATGAAATTGTAACTTTTGGTGTGCCAGCGTCATTATATATCCAGGATTACTTTTATATGCCGTTACGGCCAGTGGCAGAGGTATTGGGGCATAGCTTGCGCTGGGATTTTTCTAACCGTACTGTTATTATTGAGTAGATAAGTTTTTTACTATTTTACCCGAAAGGAAGATAATCAATGGACAAAGTCACCGCGTATTTGCAAAGGATTGGCTTTACCGGTACCCCAAGGCCAGACTTTGACACCCTCCACGCCCTGCAGCGGCTGCACCTGCAAACCGTCCCCTATGAAAATCTGGACATAATGCAGGGTATACCTCTTTCATTGGAAATAGAGGATATTTATGAAAAAATAGTCACCCGCAAAAGGGGCGGCTATTGTTTCGAGCTTAATGCCATATTCGCTTGGCTGCTTAGGAGCATAGGCTTTAAGGTAACCGATTATATGGCCCGCTTCCTAAAGGACGAACCAGAGATACCCATGCGGCGCCACAGGGTGCTTGGGGTAAACTGTGCAGATGGGGACTACTTATGTGATGTTGGTGTAGGGGTTACAGTGCCAAGGATGCCTATCCCAATCATTGCCGGTAAGGCAAGCAAGCAAGGCAGTGAGACATATATACTGGAAAAAGACGGCTTTCTGGGGTATGTGTTATACGAATGGTACCGTGAATCATGGCGCAAGCTTTATTCCTTTACCCTTGAACCACAGTTGGAGCAGGATTTTATTGCAGTATCTTTTTACTGCGAAAAGCATCCGGATTCTGTTTTCATTGCCCAAGAGAAGGTGCATATCTTTACAGAAGACGGCCGCAAGTCTGTCTCTGGAAGGGAGATACGGATATTTTCACCTGATGGGGTAAAGGTGCTTCAGCCTGCTACTGATGCTGCTTTTTATGAGCTTTTGAGTGTGCATTTTGGGATAAATATTTAGGGAATATTCAGCTCTAAAAATTCAAGCATATATCCTTGGCGGTTTATACCAAATGTCCTTAGTATGCCGAGGTTATACTCCCAAGCCTCCATGTTGTATAAGCGGCCAAAGCGCTCTATTTGCTCTGGCACAACAGGCCGCAATTGTTCCGCAAAGCTGTCCACCATGTCTAGGAAAAGTTCCTCCTGGAAATAGTTGTCCATAATATATACAAAGCGGTTAACAAATTTTACTCTAAAGCTTTCATTTTCCATAAGCCTGCGGAACATTAGGGTGCTGTCTGGGTGGGCAAAGACTTCCCCGCGCATGGGCTCTCTTTCCTCTGGCAGGTGCAATATCCGCTTTAGGGTGTCTTCGTAGTAATTAAAACTAAATGATGAAAACCCTGTTGTGCTGCATAGGTCAAATAATATCCATCGCCATCGCCCATCAAGCCCTGGTACATCGGGGTTTGGTGGGCCATTATACCGCCAGACACGCATATTATTGCCTGGCCAGTCAATATTGCCAAAGTATATTTGTAAAATGTAATAATCTATGAAATTGTCTATATCTATATATTGCCTGGCGCGCCTATACATAAAATCGCTGGAAAAAGAATTGTTATAAAAAAATTCCTCTAGATTCCGAAAATCTTCTAAATCATCTTCCCCGCCTTCTGCCAGCACAAACCCATATCTTGTGGACCGGGATAAAACCGCAACATCATGCCTGCTTACATTGTAGTGGCTGGCAAAATACATTGCGTCTATGCGCTCCATAATATAATAAGCACCCCAAAACTCCCCGTTTAGGAATACAACCGCTGGGCGGGATGCTTGGTAGTTTACATTAAGATGCCGCGAAAGATATTGAAGCCCAGCGTCACGTATCATAGTCCCATTGCCTTCGTTGCCAAAATTGCGAAGGAGCAGGCGGTCAAACTCCACAATTGGTTCCCCAAAAATATCTACTGCACCACCTTGGAATATATCGTGACTTATGGTTGGCTGCATTGGGTCATAATAGGCACGGGCATATAAGCGCAGGGACTTTTGGGCAAGCCTGCGGGTAGCGCCCCCGTGTATGCGTACGCCCATATCCATGGCAATAACCCGCTCGCGATCTGTTTCAAACATTTCAAAGTGGACAGGCCGTTCCCATTCCCGCCCTCGTTGCTCCCAGTTGGGTGTAGGGTCTCCGTGGCTATGCCCGCCTGTATTGTTGTGCCCCCGTACATATATGCCAATTTCATCATCAAAGAAATTGGCTGCATCTGTTGCAAGTGAGATTATAGGAAGCCCTGCATACCTGGTAAAAATATCAGGACACACAAAATAGCTTTTGGTTACTATATCAGACAGTGGGCGGGTATATTGGTCAAAGGCCTGTGCCCTTATTACTGTACCCTTAAAAACCGGTGCCTCTGGCGGGGTAAAATAATCTTCGAAATAAACCAAAAAACAGCCAATCCTGTAACCAGGAATGGCTGATAATACATTGGACACCGGGGTGCGGTTAACTATAAACAATGGGGAAGTGTATAAAAATGAACTTCCTGGAACCGGATTGCTTCCGTCTATTGTAAAATAAATGCTAGCCCCTTCAACTTCATGTTCAAGGGTGATTTGCAAATGAAATGGGCGCTGGTATAAGCCTGCCGGGTGGGAAAAGTGCAGTGTTTGCGGCTCAACGGCGCTAAATATGGGGATTTGTTCCACCACTCGGGAAATTCCGCCTTCATAGTATTCAGTGTATTCGGTTTTATTTTCATCAGTGCGGTGCATTACGTTAAACACTACCACGGTAAAAGCAGCAATACAAATAAACACAAGGATTGATATGCAAACCTTTTTTTGGTTTGATTTGCAGTATTGTAATAGGAACCTGAGTTTATTCATGTGCAGCCATCACGCTCTCTTTCTGGCTGAGTATGTTAGAAGCTGCGCTGCTTTATAAGAATCAACGAAAATGCCACATGTGTCAAGTACATTAATATTGACTCATGGCAAAAAAATAGGTACTGTACGCACAGATATTTATATTTCCAGAAAAGGACGTGAAGTGATGAACCAGCATGTAGAGGCTAAGATAAAATTATTTTCAGAAAATTATCAAAACATCAGGGGCGAGTTTATATGGCAAGAACCAATGGCAAAGCGTATGGCAGCATTTGCGTATGCATTGGCAGATAAGCCACTAGAAAGCGGACCTATAAGGCATTGCCATGGGTTGATTAAAAAAGAGGCAGGAGTATTTTCCAGCTTCCGCGGCTTATTATCTGTGTATCTTGCAGCTGCTCTTTCCCTTAACCCCAACCCAGAGCAAGTGCTGGCTGACACCTTATATGTACATGATTTGTTAAAAGACCAAGGGTTTTGGCGTAACGATTATTTGGTGATTTCAGCGTATGAAATAGCTGTAAACGCCCAACGAATCGACTTTGAACGCATGGCAGCCCGCACAAGAAATTTTTATGACGAAATGAAAGCAAACCACCGTTTTCTTGTAGGGCAGGATGATTATATTTTTGCCGCAATGCTTGCCCTTTCTGGTATTGACGAGCATACAGGTGCAAATAAGCTAAAAGGGATTTTTATAAAACTCAAAGAGGGATTTGGAAGGTTTACAAGTAAAAACAGCCTGCTGACACTTTCACAAATGATGGTGCTTGGCAGCAGCACAGACGAATGTGTGGATAATATAACCCGGCTAAGCAGGGCTTTACGTAAAAGAAAAATACGGCTGGACAGGACTTATACATTGCCATCCCTTGGTGCGCTGGGCTTACTTAATCTTGATTATAATATGCTGGCAGATGAGTTAATCCAGGCCAGGGATTTTTTACGCAGCCAAAAAGGATTTGGGGCGTTTTCTGTCTCAATCCATGAAATATTGTTGTATGTGGTGTCCCTTGTGACCCACGCGCATATTGGTGATTCTTTTTCAGCGGTTACTAAAGCTGGCGTTACCACTAGTGTAACCAACCTTATAATTGCCCAGCAGGTAGCTATGATTGTGGCCATCACTGCGGCTAGTACTGCGGCAGCGGCGTCGTGTTAGGTTATTTAAATGGGCATAAGTAGAACAATTAAAAAGCGACTTAACCTGTAATGGTTAGTCGCTTTTTATCTGTCATGATGTTAGGGGCTGTCACGTTAAGCATTTTTACTGCAAATTATGTAAACTCTCCGTCATTGCGAGGAGCGTAGCTACGGAGCAAACCAGTAATCACAAGACTTGGATTGCTTCGCTACGCTCGCAATGACGGAGGGTTTGTATATCTATGCATGTTTTTGTTTAACGTGACAGCCTTTTTAAATTTTAAACAGTTCATTCCATGTTACGGCACCAACAATACCGTCAGCATTCAAGTTGCGCTGCCCTTGAAAAGCAACAACAGCCCTTTCGGTTAATGGGCCAAAAACACCGTCTGCTGCAAGTTGCGGCACGGCACCTAAAGCATTTAACCTTTCTTGTACTTGCTTGATACTTGGCCCTTGCATGCCGCGCTGCAATACAACCCCAGGATATGGCGGCCATACAGTTTCTGGCAGCGGCGGGGATGGTGGCAACGGTGGCTGTGTAATGACTGGTGGAGGTGTGTTTACAGGGTCAGTTGCTGACAAATCGGGAAATGCTGTATAAGTCCCTGAAATTCGTATTTCGGTAAGGGATCCATGGGTGGATGGGCGCAAATCTTGAATTGATAAGTCGGAAGCCAGGGGGATCCGGTTAACACTGTTTATATTTCTTGCAATAGTGCGTTCATTTAAAAACACACGCATCCTGGGGCTGCCCCAGATGCTTCTTGCACCTATGGACAGTACATCTATTTCACCCGGCCTCACATTTCGGGTAAAAGGGGTATTGGTCACAACCAGATTAAAAACTGATGAGCTGCTATTGGCTTCATATGGCAATGTGCCAATCCGTATTTCTTGGACTGTTGTGTTTCTTCGTAACGCGTCTTCCACTTGTGCTTCGGTATAGTTGAGCCTGAAGAGCCCATTAATATTGATTTGATGCCCAATTCTTGTCCAATGTCCTACTTGGTCGCTATATTGACCTTGGATAATACCATTTCCAATCTGCAAGGTGGGTATCCATGTGCCATATTGAAAATCAGAATGTAAGTCAATGTTCATAAAATACTGCCTCCACTCAAATATAATTTCCTATAAAATTATATTCTTTGGACAATATTTTAGTGAACAAAAAAGGGGCTGTTTCACTATGCCCCCAAATTTAATATATATGCGTAGGGGGCGGCGTCCTCGGCGCCCCGCTAACCATTGTAAATACTAGGCTGCGGGGCGTCGAGGGCGCCGCCCCCTACATCTATTTTGCATAATTATCCGTAAAAATGACTAGCGGAACAGCCCCCTAAAGGATTTCTAATGATTGTCAGTATACGGATGTTTATGCTTTAGCATTTCATATTCATAAGCAATCTTGCTGTTTAAGCTGTCACCGCATATATTTTTATATACAACCCAGTGAATAAAAATACCCATACCCATTGCCATAATTGGCCATACAGGCCAAAAATGACCGCCGAAGTTTGTAAGTATATATACCACTGTGAAAAAAACACTTAGGGATATTACCACCGAACGGTGTACTCTAAACCCAAGCCTTGCGTGTACACGCCGCTTTGCAAATCTTAAAAGCTCTTCATCTCTATCATAACCGTGCATTGCATGGGCTGTGTTTATATCTTCCATAGGTGACTCCTCCATTTTTTCCATACCGGGGGCGAAGCGTATAGCAGTATGGCTGTCATCTATCCATGCCGCTCTTTGCTGCTTTACCAGCTGCCTTGCCCTGCGCACAAATGTTTCCCCGA
>Ga0131853_10013230_pt1 | contig 15126 bp, 3 predicted proteins | sample TergutLab28metaG_FD_92764 | JGI IMG/M metagenome (GOLD analysis project Ga0131853, IMG submission 92764) | Labiotermes labralis P1 segment gut microbial communities from Petit-Saut dam, French Guiana - Lab288 P1 (version 2) (version 2) | ecosystem: Host-associated > Arthropoda: Insects >...
GACCAAGCTTCACACCCATACAAAACAACCGGCAAGATTATAGTTCTATATATCTTAATCTTTAATTTCCTGGACAGCAACCTGGAAGACAAAAGATTCTGCACCGAATGATAGCAAGCATTTACATCGAAGTTATCTACGACGAAAAATTTGTGGCATGGTAGAGAGCAATGGTGGTGGAATGGCCGGTGCGCATGCGCATCTGAAATGTGAAAACTAAGGAAAAGTGATAGAAATTAAAATTTGTATATGTTCCATATCCGTGCGTGAAGAAATATTTATACTTACCTAGCAAACCAACAAATAAACACTCATAAGCTATGCTTTATCACGTACTGAAATTAACTTTTTTTTCAAATAAATATTTCGGTCGCTTTTGCGACCATATATATACTTACGTATGATTATAATCATTATAATGATTTTATGTAAATGATAATGTAAAATTACATATATATGTACAGCATTAATACATGATAAAGCATAGTTTTGTCGTATACTACCGTCTTACGACTATCAGGTAAGATGGTATTTCATTTATAAGGCATATATTTGTATTCAGTAACTGTAAGGCAGTAAGTTAAAATTATAGAATACTTGTTGCTCGATAGAGAAATGTCGACACGACAGGAAGTCGGGGTCATCAATGTCAAGAATCATTGTCATAAACCAACCAGGACACTAAATGTCATCCAAACTCCAGCTTGGCTAACGCAATTGTCGTACCCAGAAGACTCAAAATTGTACTCTGATTTCTGTATAGCACGTGACTGTTTCATGATTTTAATGCTTAGAAGCTTCCAGTTCAATGCACTATCACGTGGAAACCAACGCCCTAATTCGTCTTATAAAAAATCTTACCGAGGAATATTCGGGGGATTTAGTCTACATCAGTTGCTACCAGAAACTCTGCCGCTTACTACTGGAATCGACATTTCTATAACAACAATTTGTATATTACAAGCATCTATTCAGAACAACTCTAAACATCACATCTTCAGCCAATAAATCAAGAATATATTTACACATCATCGCAAGTTTCTGGGGACTTGAATTTCAATTCTTAAGTGTTCCAACGCACTCAAAGACTTCTCTCTCGGTCTACATTCTACGTTCCCAACCCACCATCGTCTTAGGATACAACAGTTTATCAGCGAGCACTTGTTGGTTTACTACATAAGTGTGAACGTTAAAGTGTATACAGTATAAATAAATAATATAACAATGTATACAGACGGTTCAGCTGATTTAGGATCTGGTCAGTGACAGATATTTTGCGCAAATGTAGGTTTCGTGTGGACAAGTGAATTCATGCCACCTGGATAACTATCCAGGTTTTAATGACCGCTGATACGTCGCGGTGTAACCATACCAACCACAACAAGAAGGGTCCTACAGTTATCTCCGCACGACAACGTTAAACTTGGCCATTTTTCGACAACATCCACCGCTTCATTACCGACCCCGCGCTGAGCACGTGTCAACGGTGTTTGACTTGGGGATTAGTTCCACATCACGCTTACAGCAACACGCGTAGTACCGGCACACACCCATTCAACCTACAATAACCTGTCTGCCTTGTACCTTGACTCTCTTTCTAACTAATAACCGGCGCGTCTTTCTAGAAATCAGGCGGGACAGTCGGACGCTTATCCCGTCAAGACCGCCCGGCCCACAGCGCAGGCGTCCTCTACCTTGTCTAAAAGAAAATTTATACTCGTTAAATTAAACTCCTACGAAAATGGAAAATTACAGAGGAAATTTGCCGATCCCGGTAAGACGTGGGTCTGCGGCCGCTCGCTTGCTGACATTGCGTGTTTGAATCCCGTTGGGGTCAAGGATGTCTGTCTCTTGTGAGTGTTGTGTCTTGTCAGGTAGAAGTCTCTACGTCGGACTGATCACTCGTCCAGAGGAGTCCTACGGAGTGTGGTGTGTCTGAGTGTGATCGTGAAGCCTCAAACATGAGGAGGCCTAGGCCCACTAGGGGCTGATGCGCCAAGAAAAAAAATGGAGGAAATTAAATTTCGTGAAATATTATCGAAACTCCTTTTTCATCTTTTGTTTAATTAACGGCGCTTTCCTTCTGCTTGCGTTATAACACTCTGAACGGTAACTAGGTTATGGATAGAGAATATGTAGAAGTGAGCGTCTTTGCCTGCTGTATTGTTAGTTTTCTATTTCATTGAAATTTACTGAAGAATTTTTTTTCTCCTATGGCGCCGTGGGCCCAAAGTGGGCCATGGCTTCCTCATTCTTGAGGTTTCTAGATCACACACAACGACGCACCATAGTCGGTAGGACTCCTCTGGACGAGTGATCAGCCCGTCGCAGAGACTTCTACCTGACAAAACACAACACTAACAACAGACACACATCCATGTCCCGGTGGTATTCGAACCCACAATCCCAGAAAGCGACGCAGACCCACGCCCTAGACTGCGCGGCCACCAAGATCGGAAATCTGCCGAGGAAAACTGGTCACTAATTAACTTGGCGCGCTGCAGTAACAGAGGTTTTATCAGTCCGAAGGTAATATTTCTTCTCATTACGTCACAAGCCGGGGAACATGGTAAGAACTCTCACAGTGTTGATTGTAAAATGTGAAAGGGAGATACAGTGTTGAAGACCGAAGTATAATAATCGGGTAGCATTAATCCAGCCAAAACGCGCAGGGTATGAGGCAGTGGACTGGGTTCCTCTGGCTCAGGATTGTACCCATGGGGAAACATCTATGGATACATAGCAAACTGTTCTATAAAGGCGCAAGGGTTCTTGACAAGCCGATTATTAGCATCTACATAATTACCTAACTTCATGGAGCACGGTCGTTCTTGAGAAACTAAGAAATATCCAGACAGGCCGGAAATTTCCGCATTTTACGGAATGCGAAGGTTCATTTTCGCCTTCACGAGAGCCCGCCACCTGTCCCTGTGCTGCACCACATCAGTCTACTCCAAGCAATCCCCCCCACCCATCCCATTCTTTTAATATTCATTTTAATCTTATCGCCTGATCCTCGTCCAGATTTTCCAAGTTGTTTCCCCACGAAAGCCCTGTATGCTCCTCTCTTCTGCGTCATACGTGCTACATGCACCGCCAATAAATTCCAGCTGATTGTTATAAACATTTATAAAATATTTGTGTTCTATAATTTGGTTCCTCCAGTTTAGCTCTTTTTCATTAAAAAATAGCAATACACATTTCAACATTAGATACCACAAGCCTATGTCATGAGTTTCAGGATTTGAATTAATATGAGTGAATTTTGACGAAAAATATAACAACACAATTAATTTATCAAGCGCCATTTTAATTATTGAAAGTCTGTTCAGATGGATGCATTCATTGGGTCTTCTGCCTTGCGAGAAGTCCAAAGCCTCTTCCAAATGATTTCTCCAGGGAATACAGTCTAGTTCTTTATCTTTCAATTTGCAGTACCTTCTTTTTTCTTAAGTCTTCCAGTAGCTGCTTACGTCTTCTTCCTCTTCTTCCCATCCCTAATATCTTCCCTTTAATGATATGTTTTAGAAGGCAGTTCCTAAACAAGACGTGACCAATCCAGTTAACCTACCTTCTTTGTCTTGTACAAATGTAGGTTAGGATAAACTATGATGATTTTCTTGCCACTTTTCCAGCAACAGTAATGAAGGTACATTCCAGTTTGTAGTGCACACTTATTCCAAACGCTTTCTTTGCACGTATTCACATCTAACTCACATTATCCTTAATTTATTACTGTATAGTCCTGCTCGGCTTTCCCCTTCTCAAGAAAAAACTGTTTTTATTTTCGGAAACATTTTCTCTTATTCTCACGTAAAGCTCTCACCTATACTCGGCATTTTCCGGGAAAGAAACTAACGCGTTAGTCTGAATACATATTTGTATTTATTCTCTGAATTACTCCCTGTAAAAAGGCTAAACATTTTTATCACCAGGTTAGCTACTCTAATATACCATTCCGAATGCATTCACCTTTTCGGTACAAACAGCGAAATTCTTTCGTCTCCACTGACCACAAAGAAGCACTACAATGAACAAAAGCACATTTCTCTCATTACATTCCAGAACTTTACTTTGTCCAAATTTCTGTGCCGGCTATTTATTAATTGCAAATTCTCCTGAAGGGATAATCATATTATAAGTAATGGGCGAGAGCTAAAATATCTTTCTGTGTTTTGTGCGGGTTAGACGACACAGACATCATGGTTGCATTCCCACCTGGGGCACCTTTACCGATACCTCAACAAATAGGGCCACATAAATTTTTTTTAAATACTTCTTTAAATATTCAACAATTGTAAAATTTAAAAGTCAACTGAATACAGTAATAAATCAAATTTCCTAAACAGAATACTCCAAAGATAACTACTAATAACACTTCGATATTTAAAACCAAAAAGAAATTATTTAAAAATTAACAAAAGAATAAATCCTTCTCCGTGCACACCATTACGGCATATTGAATACTGGAGGCACAGTTCCACTCCTTCCTAACCTCGACACGATACGGAGGTAAGTTTACACCACAGTTACTTCACCCACAGTATTTACTGAACAGGAGGCTAGGGAGAGAGAACTTGGCTGGACGTTTTGGAGAAGAAAGAAATATCTTCCCTCCGCTGAAGATTTGACTAGAGTTTTCGATTGCGTATCACATAAACTAGTCAATATACCAATCACACTACATAGGCTTGTACAGCTCCTGAAAGAACTTTAAAACCCACATTTTCTTTTCTCCCGCTGTGTGTTGGCAAGTGTAAGAAGAAACGAATTTAATTTGATGTACCCTAAGTCTGCGTGCACCTTATTGTCACTTTCTGCGCATGTAACATAAGAAGCACTGTATAAACTCAAGCATTTTTGTAGATTTTTCTAAATAATTACTTGGCAGTTTAACATAACCTCAAATAAAAAATAGCAGATATTGTCTCGTGCGCTTTGAAATATCAGACGGTATGGAAAGGAAAATAAAAAACGTTCAAAAACAAGAGACTATTGCAGGACACTTGAGTGTAATTTGTGTAACTAACAACCTCTATATTTTATCACACTTTTTATTTCTTTCGTGTGATTCACGCAGTGAACACAATACCCCATACAAATCTAACATTATGTGGGCCCCATACAAGTGTAACATTACGTGGCTGATCTTTCTAGTTGAGGCGAAGTATGTTCTCTGAGAGGTAGGAAATGACTTTTTTGACGTGACTGAAATGCGTGTCGGATTTCAGAGCAAGAAGTGGATCAAATTGTGGGAATAAGTAATTCGGTCTGAAACAGAGCTTCGCCGGAAAGTTCAGACAACGACCACCAGATACCGTGCTCGTCTTCAACCAAGCGCTCCTAGCAGCATTTCTGGGTACCATAAGCAACGAGAGATGGCATGTATTCTACATATGAAGTATTGGAGATTCGTTGCTATGATGCTTAGCGCAGTAAAATTCACCGACTTTACGAAAAAGCTTGCAGCCTCCATCTTCAAGGACCAAGAACACTTATCCTTAATAACGAGCCTTATCTGAGACAATCTCATGAAAAGGAACACTGTCTTTTCTTCAGGATTTTCTGATCATGATGATAAAATAATTCGGTGCAAAATATAAGCTATACAGAAAATTTCTAACAAGAAAACGTGAAAGACAAAGTGGGAGAATGCAAGTTACTGAAGAACTGCTGCTTCACATTTGTTAGCACTGTGCTAGCTCGTAGCTTATTACAGGAAGTTAAATATCTTGAACTTTTTGGTTTCGCACGATAAATCTTGAACTCTACTCCCACTTATATTTTGATTGGGACTGTCAAACCTGCTGTGATATTGGCCTTCCCGGTAATTTCTTTATGGTTTTTAAGTTTCGTCTATGAATGGTCTGCAATAACTTTTTTTTTTCAAACTGTCTTACCTCAGCAGTGAGATCCAAAAAGTTGGACCTGTTATTACTTTGAAATAAAAATGATTTACAGTATACTTAAGGAATTGTGTCGTGCTTCAAAAAGATAATAGTGTATTTCCTAATTCCGCATTTGACTATTCCGTATATTAGACATATTTATTGTACACAGTTTCAACATACTGCACTTTTATGACAAAAATGTAGTCTACATTATAATATTTTATAGTATTCCCTTGGGTGTTGTGGCTTAAATATGCTTATGTAAACCGAAAAAGGAAGGGAAATGTAAAATATAAAATTATACAACATATTTTGTCATATAAGTGCAATTAGTTGTAAATACTTACTTATTACTTACTTACTTATTTATTACTTACTTACTTATTACTTACTTACTTATTACTTACTTACTTATTACATACTTACTTACTTATTACTTACTCAGTTATTTATTACTTACTTACTTATTTATTACTTACTTACTTATTACTTACTCACTCACACACTCACTCACTTACTTATTTACTTACTTACGTACTTAGTCCATGGTGCAGAGTCCTTCTTGAGAAGCTAACAGGTTTGCAGCTAGTCAAGAAACGGAACCCGAAGGTTCATTACCGCACTCACAAGCGTTCGTCACCTGTCTCTATCCTGGGCCAGCCCAATCCAGTCCATATACCCACATCCCACCTGCTGGAGATCCATCCTAATATTATCCACCCAACTATGCCCAGGTCTCCCCAGTAGTCTCTCTCCCTCCGGTTTCCCCACCAAGACCCTATACACCCCCTTTCCTCACCCATACGTGCCACATGCCCAGCCCAAATACAGATCATAAATATACGTACAATGAATGCAATGTATCAGTTACAATTTTGTTAATTCCCAGTAGAAAAATATAATGTAGAGTAACAAAAGCACAGCACTGAAAATAGCTTATTTAAACCGAAATATTGAGGCGAATGTAAAATATAAAATAACAGAGCATAGGATATGTTTTGTTTGCATAAAAGTGCAATTCTTTGGATATACGTAAAAAAGTATTATATCCATTACAAAGGCGAATCGACGAAATTTATATAGGGAAAAAATGGATGTTTATTTTAAAAATCTAAGCAAAATATAGTCAAATTTGTGGAAAAAAAATTCATAGTTTGTTAAACCTTGCAATGAATATACTAACCTTCAGACTCTAAATGATTAAAGCAATCTCAAGTAAATGCAGGGGCGGAAGCCACATACTATAGGGAAAAATACAGAAGCTTTAGTAATTGCTAGTAAGGAAAATTGACTAGAAGTAAATTTTGATAAATCTAAGTAGAGGGTCAGGTCTCGAGATCAGATTGCAGGACGAAGTCACAATATAGTCTGATAATAGTTCCTTAGAAAGGGTGGAAGAGTTCAAATATTTTGGAAACACCTTAACGAATAAAAATTCCATTCAGGGAGAAATTAAGAGCAGATTAAGTCAGAGAATACTTTTATCATTCGGCGCAGAATCTTTTGTCTTCCAGTTTGCTATCCAACAATATAAAGATTAAGACACACATAACTATAATTTTGCCTGTAGTTTTGTATGAGTATGAAAATTGGTTGCTAATATTGAGGGACGAACATAGGCTGACGGTGTTAGAGAATAGGGCGCTGAGGCCTAAGTGGGAAGAGATAACAGAGTAGTGGAGAACACTGCATAATGAGGAACTCAATGATATGTACTCTTCACCAAATATTATCCGGGATTTTAAATCGAGAAGAATGAGAAGGGTGGACATGCAGCACGTATGGGGTAGAGAAGAGATGCATACAGGAATTTGGTGGGGAAACCTGGGGGGAAAGAGACCACTTGGAAGACCCAGGCGTAGATGGGAGGATAATATTAAGATGGATTTCAAGGAAGTGGGATGGGGGCGTGGAATGGATTGGTGTGCCTCAGGATAGGGACAGGTGACGGGCTCTTGAAAACGCCGTAATGAACATTGGATTCCATGAAATGCGGGGAATTTCTTGACTAGCCGCGAACCGGTTACCTTCTCAAAAATGACTCTCCTCCATTGAGTAAGTGAAAATGTAAATGCATGCGTTGCCTACGTCTCGCGTACGGGCAAATGCGGGCCATGCTCTTGAAACTGCCATCGAAAACTTCCAAACATATCCCGAAATGTTCAAGACTAGAGTACCAGCATTAAGTATATGTAAGAAATCAGGTCTTGTTAGGAATAACGGATACCAATCTAACTGACCGATTCACTAAAAGACTGCTTATGTTTGTGCGATTTATACCAATGTATGACATTTTTATTGTGTGCCAATTTAGAATCCAATGGGACACTGAACGAAGTAATTCACTGGAATGAGTATGTCAAGAAGCAGTAATTTAGAGATATTATCCCAGCATTTGCCTGAAGGGATGGGGGGTAAAGCAAGAAAAACCTCGTCGGAATAGTTAAACTCCGCACCAAGATTTGAAAATGGGGCCTCCCGGACACAATTTGCACGTCACACCTTTGAGACAAATGATTTAATTTTTATGTATTTCCATGAATGTAAACACGATGGGACCCCAATGTGTGCATAGCATCTTGTGACTCAATTGACAAAATAGACCTGAAGATGACTGAACAATAGTCGAAACATGTAGCCTATGTAATTACCTTGTGTAATAAAGTAGTTGTGCTGACGTACATTATTTAATATATTCTGAATAAAATGTGGAGCAAAATATACATAAAAATGTTGAAGTCCCCTTCATAATACCAGCAAGTAACGTTAGCATCCAGAAGATGAAGCTAGACATTGTAAATTAATTTCAGGTTTCTGCAGCAAAATCCAATTATGTCCGACCATCTCAACATAGTCCTTGTGACACAACAAAGTACATCTCTGAGCCGAAATGTTCTGTGCGAAAAGTGAGAATTAATTGCATTCAAGACGGAGACAAGAGGTTCCTCATTCACGCTACTGCATAGGATCGAAGTACGCGGCGTTACGATCTAGCTACATTTAAGACACATGTACTGGGAGAGAGCAGGTAATTTAGCACTTTGAATCACAATGACATTTAACAAACGCTGTAAGTATATACAAGCTGGGATATTACCGGCCATATCCCCCCCTGCCATCGTTTTGCCGTTCAAATGGAACTTAGGTTAGATGTCAGGCTAGTCTCTCTTCCATATGTGTTTCCGTCCATGCTTACGAGACAGGCATGACCCTTTGTGGCCAGGAGTGGTGGAGTTATAACACGAAAGATCCCAACTCCGTGTTTCGCCCACATTCTATCAACTGATTTACTATGATTGTCGTAACAAACATCGATTCTTTTTCCCTACACGGTATTAAATGGTTGGTCATTTTAATGCAGGCGGAGCTTTCTACTGAATGGCGGGAAATAAAATCTCAATTAATCTGATTACCAACATGCTGAAAATGAATCTATGTGGGATTTATGTTCGGTTTCCCTCTCTCATTATCATTCCAACGCTGCTGCTTATCACATTTTATTTACCAAAGCTCTATAGCTCACACACCCAACTGACAGCACCGTCAAACAAAACATACACATACACACACCTCAGAAGAGCACATGCTCTATATTCACGACCATGAGAACATTTTATCTTATACACATTATTACACGTTTCATAAATAAAACCAGATGTGAGAGAAAGAGATAAATGAAAGAGGAAATGAGAGGTCTAGTGGTACTCCTTTCTTATTTGTAAATTGTCCAGTTCACATATCAGGTTTCTTGATATGTCTTCTCATTTCCTTCAACACGCCTACATAATTCCCATAATTCCCTACTACATCTTCCTTCCGAACTTTCGTTCATACTACATCACCCACTGGGCAAAATACAGCCTTTGCATTTGATAAAGAATTGTATATAAGCAAAGGGATAAATACAGTGTGATTGTGAATGATAATTTAAAAGCACTTTGACGGTAAGATTCCGCGCCGTATATTCGGATCACATTATCCGGACTTTTTTTGGACTTGTTACTGCAAACCGCTCTCCCTCAGTCAAGAAAGTTAGGTTCCATAATAAGGCACAGGAAGGGCAACATTTTTAGAGTTATGATGAATACAGAACAGTAGAATGAGTGAATGAACAGACTGGACGGGTCAGTTTCCTTGTGGGCTGCTTTCGCCAATTCCTCTGATTCCAAGAATCTCGTAGTATGGCAGAAGTCAATCTTACGGAAGTACTGACAGAGCTCCTTTAGTCAGTACTGATAGATTAATTACTGTTGGTTCGCATGCCCCGTGTGTCCCTTCATACAGCAGGATAAGCCATCTCATGCACACAGCGCCCTGGCAGCCAACACGTTTTCCCCTACAACCACCTGATGACAACTCACTTTATCCGGTGGCTTAAAAAAAAGGTAAATATTTACCTCTGCTTAAAACAGCACCACGCCATGAAAATATACAGAGAAGTGGATTTATAGCTCCTCGGCCCTAGATGGAGATCAGAGGTCAGCTTCGCCACGGTGGCTTTACCCAGACAGAAAGCGTCACCCGGTACTCAGGTCCCTGCGGAACCCGGATTTGGTTCGTCCAGACCGTAACAAAGTCACTGACGTGACTGGATCAGCCGACTCCTACATTCGTATGCGAAGGTAAAGGTTAAGTTGTCCCCACGTAAGCCATACAGGCCATGACGGGAATAGCGGTATAACTCCACTTAATCTGAACCTCGACAATAGGTAGTGAAGAGTGTTCAGCTTCGCGCCCCGGTCGCTTTAGTCTCAGGGGAAATCCTTCAGTAGTTGTTTAATAGGAGGCTATTTGGACCCCAGATCCGGTCTCGACGTTTTAGAGAAGACAGTCTATAGAATGTAAGCGGTAAGATTACAGGAAACCCCGTGCCTGAACATAAAGCAATGAAGCAGTATGGCGGAAATTGATATGAAAATAAACTCTTCGGTTGCTTGGGCGTGGTTTTGCTCATCCACCCCGATTTAGCGGTGAGGTTAAAGATGGAGTACAGCTGTACCTCTACTCTCCTTCTGGACCCTCACAGCCTCTTCTAGGGTGTATGTGACCTTTTAACTTTACCTTTACCTCCGACTGCTTTCTTTGCCAGAGGACCAAACACGTTGGTTGACGCCTTTAAACTTTCTACCTTGAACGTGGGATACGCGCGAATCGAGACAAGAGAGTTTTCGTGGTTTCTCTCAGTTACTTCAAGAAAATAGCGAAATAGAAACACATTCTGGATCACAGAATCTTGTTTTAAAGTCCCTTCCAATGCACTATCCACTAACCACCATAATACTAGATGCTATATAGCCTACGATACTGATAGTATCATTAGATAAACATCAATAAATAAACAAATATGTTCCGCATGAGCCCCCGTACCAGTTTTGTAGATGACTGGTTGGGTCCAACTGTCGGTTTAGATGTGATGTACAATAAAACTTACTCACAATAGGCCTCAGAACGTTGGATTTCAGGCAGCCACCGGGTGTAAAGGAGATCTTCGTTCTCTTGGAAACTTATGCAGCGTTGATTGCTAGATAGTTACCGACGTTTCGAGACAACCTATTGGTCCCATATTCAAGGGCAACCTTGAAGATGGGCCTGAGAGGTTGTCTCGAAACGTCGGTAACTATCGGCTAATCAACATTTCGTAACATCCCAGAAGAGGGAAGTTCCCAGGCTTTAGGACGGTACATATTAGCAGAGTTGTTATTAGGTATGAACAGCAACAACAGCAGTACATGGCAGTGGGGAATGGCAAAGAAAAGCATGCTTGAGTAAACAATGCACTATCCATCTTTCCTGACAAGGGTCCATCTGTAAGGGCAGCACTGCTTACTGTGTCTTGTTGTTCTATAAAGTGTACTGTATCAATGGTAGTAAGGGTTGATGTGGGGGTTGTCTCTCCAGAAATTTTCAAGTTATTGAAGTTATTAACTAATCCCGTGGAGCAGAGTGCTACTGGAGAAGATAGTTAGTCCTCATCTAGTCAAGAAATTTACCTCATTTTATGGAACCCGAAGGTTCATTACTTCATTTACAAGCACCTACCACCTGTCCTTATCCTGAGCCAGAAAAATCCAATCAATGTTTCCCCACCCACCCCATTTCTTCAAGATCCATTTTAATATTGTCCTCCCATCCACGCCTGGATCATTCAAATAGCTCCTTCCCTCAGGTCTCCCCACCCCACCTCTCCTTTCGTCCAAACGTGCCACATGCCTAGCCCCACAAATTCTTCTTTATTTCATTGCCCCAACGATATTTGGTGAGGAGCACAGAGCATGAAGCTAATCCTCGTGTAGGCTTTTTCACTGCCCTGTCGCCTCGTCCCTCTTAGGCACAAATATCTTCCTCATCACCCTATTATCAGACATCCTCAGTCTACGTTCCTCCCCAAACGTAAAAGACGAAGCATCACACCCATTCAGAACAACAGGAAAAATTATAGCTCTATATTTCTTGATCTTTATGCTTTGGATAGCAAAATGGAAGACAGAAAATTCTGTTCAGGTCATTAGTTTGGACAAAATCCGTTTTTACTTGCAAAAAATAAACATGCAGCAAAATCTTCTATCAACCACCACAGTTTCCCCTAAAATTATGGGGGGTGGAGTGGTACTTACTAGCTCAAGAACACAAGAAAGGATGAAAGAAAGAAATAAAGAAAGAAACTCCATTTTGCGTGAACTTTAAGAATATCGACGACTAACAGACGGGGTGAAAAGGAAAAAGTGTCGAACTGCAAGATACATAGCCATGAATTACAGTAATCCTTTGCCTGTGGCTAGCTGACTTTCATTAGAGTTCCTTAGAATTCCGTCCCAGGCTTGTAGAAGCTTTATGGTGCTGCAACTGTAAGAAGGCCTTACAAGACAGTGGCAATATTAACTGCTCACAGCGGTCCACATTCGAATTGCTCGACTATTACCTCGACGTAGAAGACATGGCTTAGCCTTCTGCTTTACCTAGCACCACGCCAGAAAGCCGTAGGCGTTGTTGGAGGTGTAACTGCGCGCATTTTTAAACTCGGCACTACATGAGGTGTGGGACTAGCTTCACGCCCCAGCCAGATTACCCTCAGTGAGTGGGTCCCAGAATTCGTCTTCAAGCGCTGGGAACGAGACATTGTCCGTTCCTGTAGGGAACCAAGCTCCTTGATGTGGTTACCATACTGACAAAGTACTCCGATTCCAGAATAGCTTCAACTAACGAAGGTCAAATTAGTGCCGAATTACAGTAAAGCAGCCAGTAAAAAGGAACGTGTGTAAATATCATATGTGGTCAATTTTGGGGGGGTGTCCGGAGTACAAAATTGTCAGTGTAAGCAAATGGCTGAAATATTTTATTTTTCTACATATTTATATATTGTGTGTCTCCAGTGTAGCTACCTTCAGAAATCAAATTACAGTCTGCTGGGTTATTAGGTAAAAGGTATATCAGTCCCATTACAGGCCCGAGGTGCCCAGAGGGTTCCAGGAAGTTAAGGCTCCCAGATTTCGTGACAATGGCCCAGGATGGCACCGGCCGCCTTTACCCCCAGGAAATGCCCCTGGTACTCATTTCTGTTAGAAGCCGCGTCGACCCCAGGGCCATAGTGTGATCGGAAGGATTATGTCAATGAAAAATTCCAATGACACCATCTGGAATCGAACCAGCGACCTTCCGATTTGTAGCACAATACCTTAACCACCATGCTACCGCGATCCCCGGGTTATTAGGTTACGTGAGATAAATTTGCTCAGACGTTTCGAATGAATGTACTGCCTCCATCTTCAGGGTAAATAGATAGGGTTTAGTTGTCTCCAGCTCCAGCGGCTGAAACTAATTCAGCCACGCTGCAGATTTAGCAAACTCGTCGCACATGGTTTAATAACGAAGTGGACTGTAATTTGAGCCAGATCGGGCGCGAAGGCCCAGAAACTTACAGATTCACACAGGTCTATATTTTACGCACTCTTCTTTCAATGCACAATTTCCCAACAGGCAATTTGCTATTCCAAAAACGTTCTATTCAATCATTCTGATTCCCTACAAAGAGAGTGTTTAAAATTACCAGAAGTCAAAAGAGGCTGAGCTGAACGAAGTTTCTGTACTCCTCATCAGAGCAACGAGTTCCGTAGCAAAAGTCAATGTTAAACAAGACAGGCAACGTACGCATAAGAGTAACATTGAGGCGCGTTGGTGCAACAATTGATGTAGTGCAAAAGCAATAAGCATTATGTATTCGGAATGTGTGTTTGTAGCCTTAGGTAACCAGCTTGCAGTGAGAACGCGCTATATTGTCATCTGTGGCCTGTCCGGCTCTACAATGTTTCCACATTATCTCATAAACAGCACGATTTTCTATTAAAAAATAAGTTTATGGAACAAAAGATGTGTGTTTTGATATTCTCTACAACATTTGTCACAAATATTTCTCATCCTAAGAATTATTGAGTGAGATATGATTAAAAATATGAAATGGTCTTCATGTAAACTACCCGTTATTCTTGTCAAATGTTAATTAAACTTGAACTTTCCTGACAGATTTTAGAAAAATACTCAAATATCAAATTTCATGAAAATCCGTCCAGAGGGAGCCGAGTTGTTCCATGCGGACGGAGAGACAGACAGACATGATGAAGCTAATAGTCGCTTTTCGAAATTTTGCGAAGGCGCCTAAAAACACGCGCAACGAAAGACGACCTTACGACTGTCTATCGAGGTGGTTTCTGATTCAATTTTGAAAGCAACGAACAGAATCATACGATATTATCAATATACACAACGGAGATAAAACACAAAGCGAGAGGTTCGGATTCTTGTAAAGAAATTGCCTTATGAAACCTCTAAAGACAACACGTTTTATTTGAAGACCCAGTTTATAACGCGCAGTAAACAGTCTCCTTGTCGGTTACAAAAACAAATCAGTTAATGCTGTATGGGGCAAATTCGTTTTTATACATTATATATACACACGCGCACACACACACACACACATATATATATATATATATATATATATATATATACAGTCAAACCTCGGTTCACGAACGCCTCGGATCGTGAACAATTCGGTTTACGAACAAATTTTCCGAACACAAAGCGTCTCGGATGACGTACTGTGTCTCGAGTTACGAAACTTTTGGGCTTTGACAATGAAGATTCTGCTGTTATCGATGATATTGTGTCTCTAGGCAAAAACATGGGCTTGGAAGTTAACAATGAAGTGGGTCTGAAGCAGAGTCGAGTGGTGCCAAGAGAC
>Ga0131853_10013233_pt1 | contig 15126 bp, 6 predicted proteins | sample TergutLab28metaG_FD_92764 | JGI IMG/M metagenome (GOLD analysis project Ga0131853, IMG submission 92764) | Labiotermes labralis P1 segment gut microbial communities from Petit-Saut dam, French Guiana - Lab288 P1 (version 2) (version 2) | ecosystem: Host-associated > Arthropoda: Insects >...
GTATGTATGTATGTATGTATGTATGTATGTATGTATGTATGTATGTATGTATGTGTGTGTATGTATGTATGTACTTATTACGTATGTATGTATGTATCTATGTATGTATGTATGTATGTATGTATGTACTATGTATGTATGTATGTATGTATGTATGTACGTATGTATATATGTATGTATGTATATATGTATGCATGCATGTATATATGTATGTATGTATATTTGTTTGTATGTATGCATGTATGTATGTAGGTACGTAGGTATCTATGTATCTATGTACGTATATATTTATTTATATGTGTATGTATTATGATATGTGTGTGTGTGTACGTAATGTATGCATAATGTTGGAGAGTTAAGTGTCCGGTTTTCGTAGCGTGTTTATTTTGGCAAATTTCCCTTCAGTTGGGAATTAGTGACGGACTTGCTGTCTGTTGGATCTGTGAAGTGAAGGCTGATAAAGAAATGTTCCTTAAGACAGTAAATTTTATGCCATGGGGTCCTGGCGTAATAGCGAAATTTAAGGCTTTGTTTCAGCAAACCAATTTTGCAATAATTTGTTTTCCTTCCGATGAAGGGGAGGATTTGTCGGAAAATTACGGCCGCTTTCCTTGGCAGCTTCCGAGTGGTCGACATTGAACATCTGTCTTTATTGTAAGAGTTTTCCACATCTTACCTTCGCGTAAATTCATCTTCATGTGTTGGATGGTTACAGATTCATAATTTAGTTCCAAGAGAGGATTAGTGCTGTTTCATATGACAGACGTATATAGATAATATTTCTCCCTCACAGAAAACACACTGTAACCATTACAAAGACCAGACGATTAGTGGATGTAAGGAAATATAATCTATTTATGTGAGAACTAATCGAAACACTTGAATATGCCCTGTGAGGGCAAAATACAAAGGTTTAAACTTTAAAGCGCAGGGAATAAATATATAATAACTACTGTGCCTGAAAGCTTAACCGATGGTGTTTATTAATTAGTTAATTATGAATTATTAATGTAAATTAGTTATTTAATGATTCCCCGTAACATACTTTTATTCGGCTGAACACGTGATTGATTCTAACTTTTTGAAACACTAATTTCGTGGAAATAGTACGTAAATATTAAATTTCTACCTCACTGAAAACACAGTCTGTGTCGATTACGAAGACCAACCAGTTAATGATGTGTAGGGAAATAACTGCCTTCTATTATGATAATCATAACGTACAGGTAACCATGCTGCGTAATCAGGATGCAAAGATTTGGTTGTGAAGTGTACGATAATTTTAATGACCACGATGCATTCAAGGTTTAAAAGAATGACTCCTCATGCAGTTTTGTGAATGTCATCTTGACACAATGTTACTGAAATTCTAGTTCAATTAGGATCGCGGTAGGGGAGGGATATTTATTGCTGTTACCCAACGATATCCCTTCTTCATCCGCTACTTCATTTGAAGCCAATTTACCGCTTTACAGCTGCCCTGTCAGTTGTAACTTCATTAAAAACAAAGAAAAGGGTTTGTCCAGCTTAAATTAATAGCTGCTGAACTGCATTATGCTCATCACGTTTCGTCAGCAGGCAGCTGTAAGCCTACTTATCAACAGCCTAACAGGTTAGAATAGTAGAAACGCTACTAGTGGCTCAGCATGCACAAAGCCTGTGTTACGATGAACAGTGAAGGGACTTGGATGAAACAATTTGTGGCCTAATTTCTGGCACCGTATCAGCGGGGATTTGGTACAACCACAGTCGGTGTGTCGGCCAGCATTGGAACAGGTCACTTTACAGATACAATTGAGGACTTTAAGGCTATAGAATGGGGATGCTCGGTTTGAATCACGAACGAAATGCCAGTCATCCTGTGTTTTCTACAGGTTTACTTTTGTCTCCACAGCGAATGCTGCGTGGTAGCTTCAGGTGTAATGAAACAGCCACTTTACATATACTAAACCGCCCCCTTTTTCTTTTTGGCGCAATTGCCTAACTCGGAACCAGGCCGCCTCGTCGTTGAAATTTCTAGGTCAAACACTCGGTAGGACTCCCCTGAAGGAGAGGCCGCTACCCACACAACACATAAAAAATACACGAGACGAACGTTCATGCCCTCATCGGGATTCGAACCCGCAATCCCAGCAATCGAGTGGCCGCAGACCTACGCCTTTGGCCGTACGAAAACCGGGATCGGCGTTTACCTCCTTACACTTTATGAATAACTTCTCTTGATATTGTTTTATATGACGTATGCAATGAGACACTGAAAGTTTACTTCGTTAAAGTTGTATTATTTTGTGTTGTAACACCGTGTAGTCTGGTGGGTTGGTACGAAAGTTTCACAGGAACATTGTCTGTCCTAAAGGAGAGACGAAGACTAACGATTGTCAGAAACGTTCGCACACGTCTAACAAACTGCATAGTTTAAGGGCGGTGACTTTACATGACTTTTTAACCCTTATCTTGCTAACGTGGAGAATATGGTGAGCTCCTAGTAATGGCAGCAGGTGGCAGATGGGATTTAATTTGGCATTTAAAAGATTAACGATACGAAACCTAAAGATTTGAAAAGGTACGAAAAGCGGTTATGAGCGTTGTCACGTATGTTCGTCCGTCCGCATGGAACAAGTAGGCTCCCACTGGAATAGATTTCTGTGATGTTTTAGATTGATGTCTTTTATTAAAATCTGTTGAGAAAATTTATGTTCGGTTAAAATGGGGTAAGAATATGATATACTTTATGTGAGGAATTATCGACTGTCATTATACTTGCTAAATTCTTCACGAAATGCCGAACGCCGTAGAAAAAAAATGTACTGGAATTGAAATAACTTTCATGTAGAGTTCATTTCTTTTTCGAAAAAACCGTGCCGTTTGCGAGATAATTACGAAAAGTAATGCCGAACCAAGAGGACCGTACGTGGTGTAATTTTTTTTTGTCACATACTGTGCAACATAACTGGACCCCAAAATGTGAAGACATTTTAAATGCAACTTTCACGTGTAACATTTATTCAGTATTATATATGTACAAAACCTTACCGTTAGTTCCCTATTTTAGTTCCGGAACTTAGACGACATAAGCTCAAACTGAGGTTAGTTAAAATCATACTGTAAACATTCTAACCTAGAAACGAGCACTGTCTTTTACTTTAATCCTTAATCTTTTGCAGATAAATTTAACATAATTGTACTTAATCAGCGAAGTCACAGATGCTTCAGCTTAACTATACTGAGAACATTTACGAAATGACAAAAAGCCTACCTTAAATGAAAGAATTCTTGATATAAGATACTGTTCGTTTACCAACAAATTTAATTTACTGTATTTTTGTGTGAATATCTGAAGGCGCCCCGCATGTTCGAAACATGTTGCACGTGTACTAAATAACACAATATAGAACTGAACAAACGTGCCAGGAATGACGGATATACAAAACTTGCTTTGATTTATTACAATTTGGCGCCAATAATTTTCGATTTACATGCCGGGTAATTTCGAATGAATACAAACAACTAATTATATAGTTGGTACTAACTGCTTTACACTTTGTATAACTACATTTCGTGAAGCGGTAATGTTTTAACGGTGAGGATTGTTAGATCTGTGTTCATCTCCCAACCTGTAGGACCACCATTTTTCAGCTGTCTGCAACTGCTGGTCCGCCGTATGCGCTGATTTCTTCTGTATCTGGAGGCCATGTGACCATTTGCTGTATCTTCAACAGGCGAAATATTTTCTTTCATTTGGTGGAAATGTGTATTCAGCATTCATATACACACATGCCCTCGCGTGCGCTACACACACACACACACACACACACACACACACACACACACACACACACATACACACACACACAAACATATACACACACATACACACACATGTACACACATACACACACACACACACACAAGACATATACACATACACACACACTTACACACACATGTACACACACACTTACACACATACACACACACACAAGACACATACACAAACACACATACACACACACTTACACACACATGTACACACACACTTACACACACACACACTCATACACACACACTTACACACACATGTACACACACACTTACACACACACACACTCATACACACACACTTACACACACATGTACAAACACACTTACACACACACACACACATATACAAACACACACACACACACATATACACACATGTACACACACACACATACAAACACACAAAGACACATACACAAACAGACATACACACATACAAACACATACACACAAACAAACACACACACACACACATACACACACAAACACACATAAACACACAAACACCAATACACACACCAACACACGAAGATACACACACACACACACACACACACACATACACACAGAAACAAACACACAAAGATACATACACACACAAACACACTCACAAAGACACATACACAAACACACGTACACACACAAACACACACAGTCCCAATCATAGACGGTATGTGACGCAATATGTACATTAGGCCGTTCTCACGCATTTCTACGGAAAAACGTAATTTTGACTCGTTTACTCAGATGGCAGCTCTATGTTTCCAATTGTGCGCCTAAGGAATATAAATTTAACTTCTCTGTTTATTTTAACAAAAAACGGAAGGGAAGGAGACAACGGTACGAAAGGGATATAGAAAAAGATGGAAGGAACGGAGGAGAAAGATAGATGGAAATGGCTCCCCTTTGAATTTCAATGCACCTTTTCCACCAGTTAATTACAATTTCTGTAAATGAATGCATCAGTGTCAACCTGAAATATTTACGTGGGTTAAATAAATTTGTTTGCCTCTAAGTGGGCGATTCGTACGTTCCACTGTCACAATTTACAGCCGTTAAAGTAAGTGATTTCGATTGAAGTGATAGTCCGTAGTTCTGGAATCAACAAATTTCGTATTAAATTGTGAAAACCGCTAGAGAATATCAAGCTGATTGGTGTGACGGTGGATCACGTGATATGCCCTCTTGTTCGAATCTGTGAGCAGGCAGTAAACTGCGTTTCTCAATAAAGCGGATGCAAAACTAAACACTAGAACAATGGACGTGTGTTAACACGCTACCTGCCACCGTGTAATACAAGTGGCGCTGAATGCGGCTGTCTTCGAAATCACTTCTCACGTCAGCTTTTGGCCAGCATTTCTCCCCAATTTCTCGCCGTATCCTCCCCCCCCCACCCCAATCTCTGCGGTGCCAGTTACGAGGCCGCCTGGGACCCTTGGAAGGGGTGGAGACCACTGGAGCCTCAGTGAATACAGGACAGTGGGCAAGAAATGGTGTGTTTGCAGAATGAAGATTCAAGTGTTGTGGCTTAGTATGCCAATGTCGACTGGCAACTAGTTACCGACGTTTCGAACATCAGTATTACTGTCATCGTTAGGGTCAAGCACTGCAAGTCACTCTTCCTGTACTTAACTTTCTAAGGAACATCCCCGCTGGCGTATCAGTCACAAAGCTCTAAAAAAATTTCCAATCACAAGCCAATTTTTTAATGTGTTTATTTTGGCCCCAAGCTTGGGCCATCATCAGGTCAGAACAACAAAGAAATTGAATACATGCAGGAACTAAAAATCATTCAGCACGATATCTCACATTTCACATCAAGGTACATTAAAATTGTTTTGTAACAAAATTGTGTTATAACAAAATAGTTATTTTGAACACGTCTTTGGGCTTTTTATCTTTATACTGTTGTCATCTTGCATTCTTCACATATATTACTAATGTGTCTTGAGGTAAAATGGGAGATCTCCTGCTTAATGTCGTAAATGAAACCAACTTGGTGCACTATTTATTCTTAGTGTATTTCATCAATTTTACTTATAACCTCTATACGTTTCGGACCTCTCCAAGCCCATCATCAGGAGGAACGACTGTATTTATGCGACACTTGGTACTTGCTGTTCTGTACAGCTGACTGTCTGTTATGAATCCTGCATACGAGACAGTCAGCTGTACAGAATAACAATTACCAAGTGCCGCATAAATACAGTGGTTCCTCCTGATGATTTGACCTGGAAAGGTCCGAAACATGTAGTAGAGGTTATAAATAAAATTTACGAAATAAACTAAGAGTAAATAGTGCACCAAGTTGGTTTCATTTACGATATTATATAGAGATTCACGGCCAACAGAACATAAAACGCCTACTTAGTGTTTTTCAGTTTCTGGATGTATTCAATTTCATGCATCATTATGGCCTGATGACCCAAGCTTGGGGCCGAAAATATTCGCCGTTTAATAAGCATATTTTTTAGGTCTTTGCTTCTTGTACTACTTGAACCTGAATTTGAAGGTACTATTTTCCCCTCAAATCATCTTTAGTTATTCATCCGTCAACACGAACTAACATTTCAGAAGATAAGAATCTTCATCAACGCCGCCAACAGCACTCTATATTCCGAATTCTACGTAGCAAAACACTCCTATTCCAGTAGCAGGTCTGGCTGACAGAAGGGGATGCTTTAATTCGTATCCATAGCTTAGTCAGTATAGTGACCATGCCACGGGAGGGATGATCGGGGGATCAATATTTGATTCCTGTCAGGGGCAGAGACTTTTCTCTTCTCCGGAACATCAAGACCGGCTGTGGGTGTAACCAGCTGGTAAATGGTGGCCCAGTTCCCAGGCTTAAAATGGCCGGAACGTGAAGCTGACTATTCATTTCGAACCGGTACTGAGAATAATAATTTGTGGAACTGTACGTGGCTTGTCCGGAAAGTATCCAGCCATTTTGAATATCTCGAGAACCGGTCGCGTGGCCTTGCTGTAACTTGGCAGCCAGTCAGAGGAGACCTTACTGTCCATTCGTGAACAGTCACTCTCCCGTGGGGCTAGTCAGTCGGCAGTGAGAGGCCGTTGACTGAGATTGTGTACTGTGTGACTGTCGCATTCACAAATCTCCTCATTTTCTAGGGCGATTTTAGCTTTGGCAAAACCTAGAAGTCGCAGGGAGTCAAATCTGGGCTATACGGGTGCTGGCAGACCTGGGTGATGCAATGTTTTGCCAAAAAAAGAAGGCTGCACGTGAGCTGTAGAATGGACAGGCTCATTGTCGTGATGAAGCTGACCTTCTCGCTCGGTCAGTGTGAATGTGACGGTCACACAGCACACAAGTTTGGTCAACGGCGTCTCACTGCCGACTTACTAGTCCCACGGGAGAGTGACTGTTCACGAAGACGCAGTAAGGTTTCCTCTGACTGGCTGCCAAGTTACATCAAGGTCACTCTACCGGTTCTCGAGATATTCAAAATGGCGGGATACTTTCCGGACAGCCCTCGTACTATCTCCCATACCCCGTGGGTCTTTACAGCGTGGTACGTGATTAGATACAGGAAGAAGAAAACACGACTTCGTTTTAGTATTATTGTGGGCCAGACCAGAAGTGAGCATGCCGAAACACGTCGCGCGTTTCATTCTGTATATTTGTGATACAGGAGTGAAAAGTAGTGTCAGACTGGAATTTGCTCGTTTAATAACACTGGAGGCCGAATACTGGCGATAGAGCTCCATGCATTGTAATTCTCGCCGTTTCCCGCCAAGGCCGATTTCTGTCACGGTAAGGGCCTCCGGTAACCGTTGGATGGTAGGCTGGGTCGGCCCTAGAGCCAGTCCGGACACTGTGGGGAGAAAAGTTCTTGCATCCACTGTGGATTAAGCCCTCGACTGCTCGATTGTACAGATCGTACCTTAGTCTCTGTATCATCTGTGCTATTGAGGTGACAATAGTCATTGGACAAAGCCAAAGGACATTTCTCGGAGGGACTGCCAGTGATTGTTGAAATAATTTCGTGGTAAGAAGTGGACCTTAATAAGATGTCTTATCCTCAGCTTTAGTGGTCTTGTAGAAATCATGACTTAATGATTAGAAAGTTATTCAAGAGTCCTTGAGGCCAACGTCCTGTCTTGAACAAACTTAGAAGTGTTCTGGTCGAGAAAGAAGAAGAGTGGAATCATTTTACCGTCAGAGGCTTGTGAAGGCGTTAGAAAAGGGTAGTGAAAATCTGTGAAACACTGTTAAGAGCCGGGCGAGTCATTTCAGACTCTCGCAACTTGTCTTTCAATCCCACAACCGCTTTTTTTGTTCATTTTTTCCATCTTTACCTTTCGTTACAATCTGTTCTTTATATCTAATTAACCGTATATATTTTTTCAATGTATAAAATCTTGAAATGGGATGATCGATGCAAATCAAAAGCAAAATATATTGCTATTTCTGTTTCTATTACTTTCTTTTTTTACATTCAGGAATATTTATGATATTGTTATTGCTAATGATTTTAGATAATTGTGGAAAAAGCAAGTTGCGAGTCTGAGTACGACATTTATCACTTCTGTCCTGTGTAAAACGAGGATATGATTTTAAGCTACTGACTACGGGCTGGACGGTCCGGGATCGAATCCCGGTGGGGACGAGATTTTCCGCCCGTCCAGACCGGCCCTGGGGCCCACCCAGCCTCCTCTAAAATGGATACCGTGTCTTTTCCAGGAGTAAAGTGCGGCCGGGGCGTGCTGCTAACCACTCACCCCTTTCTAATGCCGCGGCCATGGAAGAGTAGAGCTATACCTCTACCCACCCTCTGGGCCACACCGGGTCTGTAACGGGATCACTTTACCTTTATATGTTATTGCTAATAGTTTTAGAAAATTGTGGAAAAAGCAAGTTGCGAGTCTAAATACGACATTTGTCACTTCAGTCCTGTATAAAGTGAGTACTGATTTTAGGCTGTTTTGTTTCAGTCATGTATTGGATACTTTACCAGTTTAATTTCCAATGTTATTGCTTGTGTGTGGTGACGGTCAGTCTGATTTGCAGTTTCGATCTTTTGTTGCAGTGACGGTGAGCCTGGTTTCCAGTTGTAACATTTCCACCATTCCCAGGCAGATTGTGTCTGATTTCCAGCTTTTAACTTAATTATAATTAACAGCCGAAGTCAGAAAGGGAGCAGAAGTGTAGGCTTGTAGCGCCCTGTCACAAAACTTTTCAGTGTCGAGTCGCTCGTATCCACTGCGCGGTCCGCAATCGTGACAACATTTTCAGCAAATCCGTGAAAAAATAATGAAATACTTCGTCGACTGAACCACGACCATGTACTGTACGAACCATTTAATGGAAAGATTTTTACATTTTTAAAAACATCGGAGTTCGTGGGGTTCTGTCTGTCTGTCTGTCTGTCGTTTTAATACAATGATGGCGTTATTTTGAAGCCTCGTGTGCAGTCTTGTAAGCCGTGATTAAATTGTTTTGTTTAAAATATGATCTTTCGTTTAACATTCTGTTTAAATACTCATGACGGTGGACATAAGCCTGGACGGGTAAACCGAGCCGTGTTCAACAGCTTTTTATCCTTTGTCCTGGTTCGAATGCCGGTGTTTGGTATCACGATTAATGATAAAAAAATGGGCTACGTCTGACGTATATTTAAATGAATTGGAGCTTGTGCAAACAAGTTAGGAATTATCGTCGGGGCGTAACACTTTACCGCGTTCACTGTAGTATTGTCCCTAGGATTGTGTTCTTGAATAATCTTTAGAGATCACAACATGCACTATAATTTATTTAAGTAACACACCAACAAATGCATATAGATAGTCTTTAATAACCTAAAATTTACATTAAAACACTTAAAAGGCTCCTACACGTTTCGATCATACGATCATTCTCAGGGAGCATACTTTGTTCCTTGCTAAAGTTACAGTTTAAAACACTCAGTTATTTACAAATAAATAACAGAGTGTTGTAAACTGTAACTTCAGCAAGGAACAAAGTATGCTCCCTGAGGATGATCGTATGATCGAAACGTGTAGGAGCCTTTTAAGTGTTTTAATGTAAATTTTAGATTATTAAAGACTATCTATGTGCATTTGTTGGTGTGTTACTTAAATAAACTACAAAATGCACGGTGCAACGTTAAAGATACGCACTATAATTTATTTCAGTGCTCTCCTTCCTCACATATCGCTCAGTATGTGTCAGTTGCTCGGATCTTCATCTATTTCTTGACTCTCAATTCGAAACTTACAGAGGTACAAACTCGATTATAAAATTAGTGCACTGCATTCCGTATGGCTATATAAAATGCATTCTGTCTCTAGGATACCAGCAAACATGTCATTTGTTATGTCAGAGAAAAAATGCTGTCAGTTATAAAGACGCTAATTGCAGAATATTGTAAAAATGTGAAAAAGTCTGCATGCTAAGTGTCCGTCGTTTTTACTCCATGTTCGGTAAAATCGGAATGTTTCTGAAAAGACGTGGGGGAAAAAATTTTTACAAAAATGTTTCCGCTGGGAGTCGCGCCGTTCAATAAAGACAGACGGACAAACGCACAGATTGACGAGGCCAAGGGCCCCTTTCCGCGATCGTGTTTATAGCGACACCAATACAGTAGTGCGGCTTAACGTTCAACCAGTTAACAATGGGAGCGATTCCATATAGTAGCGCTTGAGATACTGAAGCGCTACAAACCTAAACGTAGATGTACAAAATTGTATATATTTGTTTTTTTAAATAACCCAACAATATGTGATTTTATACATTTTATTCCCAAGACCATCTATCAGAAGTATATTTTTTGTATAACACATTTGTGTGAAATTTTGAGGTCTCATTCCTATACAACTGTGGGCTTTTCGTTTTTATAAACAGCCTGCTGCTGATCCGTCCGTCTGTCTGTCTGCCCGTCCGTGTATTTGTTTACAGGGTGTTCCAGGATTTAAAGTCACTACTTTGGGATTTAATTTTAGAGCTGATTCTGAGACAAAAAGTCACATACACGCGGGTACAATTGGCAACGGTTCAGGAGTTACAAGTTTTTAAATTACAGTAAATTAGAAAGGAAAGAGGAGCATTGTGCATTTATTGAGCTATATTGTTAAATGTACAGTTACAGATTGGCCGTTCAATACTCAGCAAATTATTCGAGGCGTCCTCCATCTGCTTGGATGCATTTTCTGACTTGTGTGGCCAGAGAACTTGTAACCTTACGAAGCACTGCAGCGTTGTTGATGCTTCTTGCAGCGCTGAGAATTCGCTTGAATAGTTCTTCTCTCGTGTTCACCTTGTGTGCATACACCATAGCTTTCATGTTACCCCACACATGGTAATCTAATGGGTTCAGAACCGGTGACCGTGGCGGTCAATTCTGTGCACCGCCACGACCAATCCATCGATTTGGGAATTTATGATTCAGATACTGTCTTACTGAAATGAGGCGGCGCTCCGTCATGCTGGCAATACATTTGTCGTCGTGTTTGTAGAGGAACATTCTCTAAACGTGCTGGTAGTTCATCTTGCAAATGTTGGCGTAAATATCACCTGTCACATGTTGCGGAAAAATGTGCGGACCAATCAGTTGGTCACCAATGACACCACGCCACACGTTTACGGAAAAGCGATGTTGGTAATTGCTTTCGACAGTTCATTGAGGATTATCACGATCCCATAAATGGGAGTTCCTTGTATTGTTGACTACATCGCTGGTAAAGTGGGTCTCCTCGGTGAACAAAATGTTACGAATCATATGGGAGTTATAATTAATCCAACGGCACAATTACAACCAGCTACACATGTCCGCAAGTTCAAGATGCTGAAAATGTGCTGGATGTGGTACTGATACAATCCTTCTCTGTTTAATGTTCGTTAGACTCTCACAGTTGAGGTCAGTACTGCAGGGTTTAATAACAGAGCTAATTCTGAGTCGGAAATATCATACTGTATACGTACACATGGGTCCGATTTGTAACGGTTGCTGAGTTTGGAGCAGTTAAAGTGTAGCGGGTGCGCACTGGGCGGGCTAACTCATGATACAAGACCAGGAGTGCTTCAGATAGCAAACTGAGCTTTCATGTCGTGCTGTGGCAACTGTTCAGTGAACAGTAACTGTAAAAATGCCATTTTCCTATGAAGAATACACCGATATGCATTTTGTTTACGGGTTTTGCAACGGTAACACCACTGCTGCTGTCAAAGGACTTCGGCTAGGGTATCCTCGACGACGAATCCCCGACAGACGTGTGTTCACTCGCGTTCACTAAGTTGTGCGAGTAAAAGTTTCCATTCCAGGTGTAAGCCGCCGTGCTGAACGTCAAGTATAGCGAAATGTGGAGGAAGATTAAAACATTATTTACATGGTCCAGTGTAGTCCACGCACTAGTACAAGAAGAATTTCTGCCCGCTTCTGTGTTCCGCGCATGAGAGTCTGGCGAACACCACACGCTGAGTGAATGTATCCGCACCACATCATAATTCCTGAATCGTTGTCAAATGTACCCCTGAGTATACGAAGTTTTTTTGACTCAGAATCAACTCTGGAATTAAATCCCGAAGTACTGACTTCAACTCCTGCGACACCCTGTATTTTAGCGCCGCTCCTACTGGAGACATTTTCATGAAATTTGACGTTGGAGAGTGTTACGAAAATACGTTGGGGAAAATGCACATTTGGTTAAAATCGGGCAAAAATTTTTGGTTCCTTTACGTTAAGTGCTTGTCGGCCATATACAATCACCACAAACCATCTCTTGGAGTGAAATGTGTTAGACTCTTAAGAGAGCCGCGGGGGTATGAACATTAAACGAACGCCACACAGTGTTACGTTATATTGTACAGTGCCTTTTTTTTTTCTAAGAGTTTTGCTTCGAAGTTTCGAAAGTCTTTGAACTACTTGAGAAGAAATTATTATGAACATGTGCTTATAGAGGAATGCACGCTTGCGTATAAATTGTTCAAAAATACGTACGCAAGCAAGCGTACGCCTAGGTACTTCTTACATGCGTGCGTGCCTATACAAACCCATTACTTATCTGCATAGATTTTTTTGAGACACATAGAGGGGTTTGTCACAAAAAAATTTAATTTTTTTTTGGTTCTTTATTGTAAGAGCAGTTTAGCTGTAATTTTATTCAAAGTTCTACTACAGTTGATGCATTTGTAAAACCGTGGGGCGATCTCTCCTACTGCTTGCATTCAGGCCTTAAGGTCGTGTGTTACCAGCCATCGTATCTTAGTATCGTCTTCTTGCGTTCGTCTTTAAATCTGTATAAGCCAGTGCTTTACTTTAATCCTGGAACGATGTGGTAATGATCGGTAGGTAGCGACTCGCCCAGATTCGATCTCGCGATCACAGTCAGTGTAGCTTGTTCAGTTAAAAAAAATTGTGACTAAGTCCACCTCCAAAACGTAGTCCTTCTTGACACACTAACAGTTCCTCAGCCAGTCGCGAAATTCCTCGACGTTTATGGAAGAGTATCGTATGAATAGCATGACAGTAATAACAAAGGATTCGACACTAGTGAAATAGATTGGTTATAAAACATATTTCACTAGTGTACATATTGTTGGTAATAATGTTATATTACATATATTCAATCAACCTTTAAAACCTTTATGGATAGGTGGTGCACCGACAGGTTTAGCATTCAACAACAGTACGCTCTGCCCACACTGTATTTACGTGTTTTGTATTTATCTGAGAACAAACAGCGACTTATGCCACTTACAGCATAAACTGATTGGTTTTTATAACCGAGATGAAGTGTTTACTGCGCGGTACGGTCTGGACCTTTTAAATAAAGCAGCTTGCGCTTCGTCTTTAAAGTGTTAATGCACGGAATATGGATAACGCGAAGTTCATTACCGTATTCATAAAAATTCTATGAACTTATTTCCTTAACTACGGGTGTAGACACACGCAAGCACACACACGCACGCGCACACGCACACCCAAAAGGGTGAAAGCATATTGTAAAGTGCGAACAAATAATATGTGTTTTGAGACTTCCACCGCGAAGCAGGTGAGAACTGCGTCCTTATTACGCAGTGATTAGTGTCTTTTGAATTCTTGATCCTTGAGAATGGGGTCGATAGGTTGTTCCGAAACGTCCGTAAGAAATTACCACTACTCGCCGCGTAAGAACGCAGAAGAGCGCAGTTCTCTTGTACACCAACAAGTTTACAAAAGCACTTGATTTGTTGTGCTCTGAGTACATTCAACTACATCTCGGAACCGGTGACGCCACTCACTGTAACGTGTGATATACCTGCTGCAGGCCGTTGTTAGCCTTCCTATGTTTTCTTGGAACATGCTGCCTATAACATTTCTTCTCTAAGTCTAATCGATTACAGCTCGGCTCCTTACAATGTCCGGTCCAGAAATAGAAGCTCCGCCAAGATAATCAAAATGTGGTGCACGGAACGGATGCGGCATGAGACACTTTCTTCCTTATGTCTTAAATGGAAATATCTTGATTAGTACAGTGGAATTCGATACTGAGTTTGCTTTGATGTAAAATTTATTTGACTTCCAATTCTATTGACCTAGGTGAAGTGTGTGGCACCGAATTAATCACTCTGCAGAATTACGATAAATTTTAAAGAATGCTGCATTCAGGGGACGTCATGTGGTTTGGTAAATAGGTAAAAGCATGTCTGAGAAAGCTGCTACCTCGATCTTCGGGAAAGAAGAGTTATTTTTGGAACGTGTCAGACCTCGTGCCATGTTGCTTCAAGTTGACCGACTGAATTCGATACGGCTGTGTGCTTATTACAGGAAAGTGTGTCAGAATGATTAGTAGAGTCCTACAGCTTTATCTCCTGTTGCAGGGTCTTATTAGTACCCAGGGACAGGCTCGAAAACGGATTTCGGGTCATGTAAATACCAAGCTACTGTATTTTAACAGGACACAATCCAGGGTTTTTACCGGCCTCCTTATAGGACGTAACACTCTGCGAAGATATCCATATGGGGCTGATTAGTAGTCCCTTATGTGGGAGGTGTGGGACAGAGAGGAAACCTCAGCCCACGTTCTGTGTGACTGGGAAGCCTTGGTTTCACTCAGATGTACCTATTTGGGCTCCTTTTTCTTGGACCCAGAAGATTTCAGAAACCTGAGTCTGAGGGCAACATGGAACTTCAGAAATGGAACAGGAGTCCCTAGACTTGATATCAGATTATGGGACACGAAGGGCCCGTTTAAAAGACCAAGGTGCATCGGGACCAAAAGGGCTCGAATTCAATCACTATTCTATTCTATTCTATTCTGTTCCACTCTATTCTATTCTATTCTATTCTATTCTATTCTATTCTA
>Ga0131853_10013234_pt1 | contig 15124 bp, 7 predicted proteins | sample TergutLab28metaG_FD_92764 | JGI IMG/M metagenome (GOLD analysis project Ga0131853, IMG submission 92764) | Labiotermes labralis P1 segment gut microbial communities from Petit-Saut dam, French Guiana - Lab288 P1 (version 2) (version 2) | ecosystem: Host-associated > Arthropoda: Insects >...
CACTTGCTTCTACATGTATGGAAGTCTGAATTATATACGCAGTAATCCTGTTTAATTTTGTGTAGTGCAATATGGCGCACTGCCAGCACCTGCAGGAAAGTGACAAGAGTCGCTAGGAACGTTTAAACGCGAACAATGCATTCACACCGAACAGTGGCGTACTTTGACTTTGGAACGTACAGTGGCATTGAAATATGAGAGAAGAAGCAGTTCCTACGTACCCACATGTATTTTAGTGTATATTGTAATGATTTTGAGTAACTACAATTCCGTAATGGTGGGCCGGATAGCTCAGTCGATATAGAGACTGACTACGGGCTGGACGGTTCGGGATCGAATCCCGGCGGGGACGAGATTTTCCGCCCGGCCCTAGGGCCCACCCAGCCTCCTGTACAATGGGTACCGGGTCTTTCCCGGGGGTAAAGTGCGACCGGAGCGTGCTGCTGACCACTCACCCCTTCTAGTGCCGCGGTCATGGAAGAGTAGAGCTATACCTCTACGCACCCTCTGGGCCACACCGGGCCTGTAACGTGATCACTTTACTTTACAATTATGTAATTACAATATTTGTCACTCCGTTTCTGTTCATAATATCCATCAGTATATATTCCAAATGTAATCACGGTATGTGGCATCTGTGTGTGTTTTTCGGTAACAGGTGATACAGATCTCTGTTATGATCAGGTTCCTTCGTCATAAGCCGCGTCATGTAACGCTTTTTTGCAAAACAAGAAAATTTGTTTATTAGCAAAAGAGATTTATGTAAACTGGTTGAAAAATGTATTTGACTCTATTTAAATCCAACAAACCCATAAAAATATGCGGTAAGATTTATTTTTTGATGTATTATATCAGAATGTTGTTGAACACTGATGAGAGACTTGCATTTGATACATAAAATTTCTGGTTGGCTGAACACCATGTTTCGGCTGATTAGTTGTCCTTTTTCTGATTTATTTTTATATTGACTTTCAAGACTATTGATGGGCCGGATAGCTCAGTCGGTATAGCGACTGACTACGGGCTGTACGGGTCCGGGATCGAGATTTTCCGCCCGTCCAGACTGGCCCTGGGGCCCACCCAGCCTCCTGTACAATGGGTACCTGGTATTTCCCGGGGGTAGAGGCGGCCGGGGCGTGGGGCTGACCTCCCACCCCCATCTAGTGCCGAAGGTCCTAGAAAAGAGTAGAGCTATACCTCTACTCACCCTAAGGGCCTGCGTGGCCTATAAAAAGTTGAAAACCTACCTACCTTCAAGACTATTTGCGACGCGTGGGCACCAATTTTGGCTGTAACAAAATACAATTTACCGACCAGCTGAGCGAAAAACAGCTTCCCAAATAGAACAGTGAATTACGATTTTAGTGAATCTCGAAAATATGTGAGAAGTGATTTAGGCAAGAGCATCCACTATCGGGTGCGTACTGCCTGCGAGAGGATTTCCGTCGTTGGACATTGTCACCAACTGAACATGTGCTGTATTTTGCGTGCAAGTTGAGGAACGCAATTTTATGACCGTTAGGTCTAATAAAAAGATTGTTTACATTGATAGATAAACGTGCTATAAATTTGCCAAGATTTCTCGTCGCAAGAAGTGTGTACTGTGTTGGAGTGTCATGGCGCTATGTTTGCTGCACGTGTCTTTCTTGCCTCAGTTGTTACGACAGTGCAGAAGGTCTGCAGACGAGGCCAGATGAAATATTCGAAACGGCTGTCACATCAGAACCCGATAGCTTTACCCAAGGATTCTACACGAGTTTGAACTCCCAGTCCTGTATACCACAGAGCTCCAATACTCTCTGCGTGTTCACAAATTTAATTTTCAATTCTTTAGATTTTTGGCGTGCTCTGCATTACGGATTATGAAACTTTAACTTCCTTTCTCGACCGTAGCATATTGTTCACTCAGAAAATATCGAATGGGACTGTGTAAGTTCGCTCAAGCCGTAAGTTTTGTGTCTCGTATTCGGGAGTTGTGTGTTTCAGATCCCGGTAGGAACACTGAGTGTGGTGAGGATTTTAATTATTTTCTAGGTTCTGTTTAGCCAAATGCATGAATGGTACCTCAATTAGACCACCATCACCTCCTTCCACACAGTGAATTTTAAGGTTTTTGCTAGATGTAGCTGAGGTAGGGTTTTTCTGGGACATAACGCTGCTTTAATGGGTAATCGGACACCGGCGCAACGAAGTAACTTAAAAAGAGTCCACAGACGACGAGAGGATGTCCGTGGGGTGGAGGTAGGGGGAGTTGGCGTGTCAGGCGCAGGGCGGGGGACTAGCCATAGAAGGAGCTGCTATGCTACTACTGGTAGGAGTGACAAGCTGTTCCACCATTGTACACAGACAGAGAACGTGCAGCATTTCGACTGGTGTGTGTAGTGAGCGAGTGGTTTCAGGGTGTGTAGTAGCAAGCTGTCATTCGCCGCCAAATATTGCGCAAGCTCGTGTGTTGGATTCCTAGCAGCACTCGCCATCTGGTCTGTGGACAGAACTGTGTTCATCATCAAGTATCAATATGACCTTTCAGGACATAGCGCCATGTTCCAGAAAAATAGAATCCTCATCCTCTCCAATTCGTTACTCACTACCGCTACGTAGTCTGAGTTACCGAGAGAATCGTTAAATCAAACACAAAAAAGTAATAAATAAACCAATAAACCATGCCTTCGATTTCCATAAAAGGAAGATGGAAAGACTAGTAGAATCTCAAACAAAACAATTCCGTCACCCGCCAGTTGATGGCATGCTGATATATCTCGTGCTCTTTGTCTAATCCTGTTGCACCTTGCTCCTTAGCCGCTCTTGTTACAAGAATCCTGTTCAGAGACAATGGACCTGACAACACAACCGACATTCGCTACCACTCTGTATTTCAGTCAGCTTGTTTTGTGTTTCCATTGCCTAATTAGAGCACTAGAAGTATGTAGGGTGAGGTTTCACTCCAGATTTTCATGTCAACGCTTTGCCCGACTCATTGTTTGCTGTTTTAAACTTCGCTGCACAGTCTCTCGCCTCTTTAGCTAAGGGCAGCCTGTCCTCATGTAAAGGACCTACCTACTGTGCTACAACTATTTAAGTAGTCTATAAACTCCTGTCAAGACATTTTTAGCTGTCTTGTATATTTTAACTAATTTCTGTTTCTGTAACTTGGTACTTCAAAGAAGCGGCCTTCTGCAAGTTCATGGGTTCAAACTGTGTGGTTTCAGCGCAGGTAGAGCAGTCATCATCACCATCATCATTTTGTACTTTGTCTCCCTGGTGATGGTTCCACTTTAACCAAAACATGTTGGAGATAATAGGATATACTGTATAATAAGTGTGTTAATTTGGCTTTTAGTAAAGAGTGAAATAATACACAGAAAATGCAAAATATTAAGACTGTAAATGCGAAACCAACAAAAATAACTTTGTTTCTTTCTGTTTTCTTTCCCTCATCGTGGCTGCATCTGAGCAGAAAAAAGTCAGTGCTATAATATAATATAATATAATATAATATAATGCAATATAGTATAGTATAAATACCGTATAGTAAGTGTATTTAGTTGCATTTTAACAAACCCAAAATCCGCGTAGTTAGAATTTTAACTCTGTAGGGCCGAGTCATTCGTCAGCAGTTGAGAATCGTATAGCAGGTCAGTACATTTCCACCCTTTCATCCTTCAGTTGCATGCCGTTTTTTTTGTTGATTAATTAATCGGATTCTGTCGACAAGTAACACGAATTTCTTAGTTGTTAACCAAGTATAAAAGTTGTTAACCGCTAAGAAAGGTTATATTTGACGGAATAATTTGATTGTTCCTTCTATTCCTGCCTTTTATGGAACTCTAAATTTAATTACCATAATCACAACTATTCACCACTCCGCTTTTTCCTGAGCGAGACGAATTTAGTGATTCCTCGTGCCTTATTCCATTAAGGTCAATTTAGTATTATTCTTCAGTTTAATTCCAAGTCTCTTAACTGACATCTTCCCGCAAGATCTTCTGACCATTGTTTTGTATGCATTTACTGATCTTTCTTGCGCGCTGTATATTTTGCCCATGTGGTACCTTTTATTCGAACATCTTAATTTTAGGTATTTGGCGAAGATTATTGCCATAAATTACGAAACTACTAATTGTGCATTTTTCCCGAAGCTCCTGTTTATTTTGCACATGAAGATAAGCAAATATTCACATACACACATCTTCGCTCGTTACAAATCAAGTGAAAGTCTGTTAATGTATTTCCGGCGCCCTGGGTGGAGTAGCAACTGACAGGTTTTTAAATTTGAAGTGAAGAACACGATTTAGGCTGAACATAGACCAAAATCAAGGCCATTTAAACAACTTTTTAAGTTCACAATGAACAAAAATTAACATTGTTAGTTGGAACATTGCTTTCCTGATATTTTCGAAATGTTTTCTAATGTGCGCTGCTCGCATTGAAGCAGGAAGTCAACTATTATTAATCATCCAGATGTGAGACCCCTCTTTTTCTTTTTTATGCGCGTTATTGTACTGAAATTTGTCGTACGGCGTTATGTTGCTTCACGGCATGAATACGAACTGTGAGGAAGGGCTTTTACTGACCAAAGCAACCTTTCCTAATAATACCAGCTGATGGTTCCTTTCTTCTCCCGTAACAAATTCTGAACACTGGCAGCTCCTAAACGAGAATTCTGCTTGAAAGCACCTTGTCTCGCAAATGTAACAAAACGTTACCGAGCAGTCCTACAATACTTACTTCGAGGGCCGGTCAACAGCACAAGGCGGTAATGCAGTGACTCGCTCTTCTGATAAATGTTCGAATACTCACAGTACTTCAAAATAATGACCACTTGTACTGCTGTGTTGTGGTCTTGTGCGTTAAGACACCATGTATTCTGGCAGGCGTTTATTAACTTTACCTCCTCCTCATTCTTCTTTTCCTGTGGAACACATCGGACCTTTGCAGGTCATGGCCTCCAAGATCTTACTAATATTTTTGGGAAAACCATTACCTTCACCTATCCTGAAATTGGAGGAGGCAAGTTTCTCAAAAACGCTCGTTACCATATACCATACTACACATTGTCAAAACCCTGCCAGGCAGTCTCTGAAATATTCACAACAATGAAAACCTGCAACCTCACACAGAGCTACAATTTATTTTTGTAATTCGTCATTCGTAATTATTGAGAGAGATGTATAATTTATTTAATTGATAAAATATTATTATGTAAACTACGGAACGAAGTGGGTGCTGAAGGAGACATTCATATACATAACAGTACAGTACAGTCTTTACAATGGAGCTGAAGGCGGTTACTTTCGTGTTCGTTGAGATGAAAGAGACTCGATGTGCAGAGCGTGACTTATTTCATTGCTTGAAGATACGTCACTGCACTTAATGTATGGGCTGAAGCCCTAAATCTGTCCTGGTACTGGAGATTGCCTTCATATTGCCACATTCACTGCAGGCCATGTCAACTCAGTACGGTTTTACTGTCGTTTACATCTGTCTGTCCCCTTAAATCAAGTTGATAGTTGGCTTCGAATTCCATCCTACCTGGTTAACTACTTGTCACTATCCATCCGCTGTCTGCTGAAAGCAGTCTTAGCACATACAGGATGTTCGCGATGCTTAGCGGCTTTCAAAGGCACTAATTTGCAGAAAATTTCCTTTCCTGTAATCATTTCTTTCTTCGTCTGTATTTGTGCTTATTTGTACTTGTTTCGCATTGACATCCGTGACAAAGGACTGATGAGAGTGCACGTACAGTCTTGTCCTTAGTGTACTCTAACTTTCGCCTTGACCCGATACCAATGGACGTGCGGTCTGAGTCGTGGGTCTGAGGCCGCTCGCTTGCTAGGATTGCGCTTTCGAATCACACCGGGGCATGGATGTGAGTGTTGTATGTTGTCAGGTAGAGGTTTCTGCAAAGGGCCCATCCCTAGTCCAGAGGGATCCTACCAAGTGTGTGTCACTGAATGTGATCAGGTGCAACGATAAACCTTTACGCCTACAATGAGTGGCCAGAAGGGTGTCAGAATAACAAAGAAAGAAAGAAAGAAAGAAAGAAATGTTATGCCTTGTGCAGTATGGGCATTATTTTATGTCTGTTCATAGAATAAATTAAAGAAGATAAAAAGTGATTTATTTGAATAAAACTTTTATGAGACACAGGAGAAGTGAATGAAACCTTCTAATCAGAGGGTTAACTTGTTTTTAAATTATTCATATTACAAATTTTGACGTTTTGCTGACCGTGCATCTCAGTATATTTATCTCAGTAATTAACCAACTTGATGCACAAAATTTTTGTTTTACAATAAGTTTATTTCATGCCTCTACGTGTTTCGGGCACAAGCGCTCATCATCAGGAGGTCAAAATTGCATTACACAGCCTCTGGTATCATCACACCTATAGGTGTGCTGTGTAATGCAATTTTGACCTCCTGATGATGAGCACATGTGCTCGAAATATGTAGAGGCATTTAATAAACTTATTGTAAAACAAAAATTTTGTGCATCAAGTTGGTTAATTACTGAAATAAATATTCAGATTACATCGTATCATATGATTAGTGGATAATGAATTGGAAAGTGTATGGCCTAATTTAACCTGCTGTTCCTGCATCTGCCTGGAAGGAATGAGGAAAGATAAACGAGAAACCTCAAGATTGCCAGTCTCGGGGCAGAGATTTGAAATTTTGTCGTTAGTAATCTTTGCGCATTCTTGAAAATCGGTGCTGATTTTTCTAGCTGTCCTGCGATATTACTGTCATGGTGGTGGTGGTAGTAGTAGTGATTTGTTTTGTATTACCACTGTGACGATTCGGGCCTCATAACCTGACTGATAGTTCTGGGAGACCTAAAACCCTGGATTTATTTTATTTACTGTATCCGCTGCTCTGTTTCCCACGATTCGCCATTCCTCATCTTTTCGCTAACAACCCGATATGCCTGCTTGGGAACAGCCTTGTTTCCTTTCTTTCTTTTTTTTTTTAATCTTTAATTACTGGTGCATTACTTAACTTTTATTTATCTATATCTACACCACTGATAACCACGAAAAATCGGTTGGTGGTTTTGTGATTTGGTCCATTGATTTTTTGGCTATGGAGGATCCCAAACACTGCAAAAATATCATGATGTGAAGGCTACAGAGTGGCGAAATTCAGCGGAATCAGCAAGAAATTCCTTTTCTTACAGTCCATCACCGTCTTAATAAAAGTGCACGATTGCGCCATAGCTTCAGGTACTACATTTCAAGCGATATTTGAGGTTCTGGGGGTAGTAACCATGAATACCGACCGACGTTTGGGAGAGACCTCTATGTCACTTGGGGTACACTTTTACCAGAAAACACGGCGTCATCTTTCAGGAAACCATAATCTCCGTCCGTCCTTTCGGGTCACATCACCGCAGGCTGTTTGTCAGAGATTCTTTTTATATTGTCTTACTCATATGTGTTGATTTCCCAATTGGTGTGCAAACCAAACCCTTAAGCCCCAGTAGTTACTGCGCGTGCCACCAGTTTTTACACTTCGAAATTCTTCATTCTGTATACACATTGTGTTTATGTGTATTGTATGGATTTCAGAACAAACAGCGATTATTTCTATGTATAGCACTAACTGGCTTTTGTAACCGAGGTGGAGCATGTTTACTGCGCAGTACGAAATGAGTCTTTGAGTATCACTGAGGTTAATGTTAGTCTTGAATTGGTTTTCATCTGTCTTCAAGCACATGCTAAGATGGTTCCCAAGATTCCAAGTTGCTACTACCTGTTTCTCTTGTGGCCCTCGAGATTTAAATTTATTAACATTAATCCCTTTGTTTTAAAATAAAGTTTAATTAAATTAATTTTCTAATTACGAGATTTGAATTAAGGAGAAATTAAAATTCCACAGCCCTTAGTCCAGCTACTACTGTCACCATTCTAAATGAGTTTTTCCATTCCTTCGTACGTTTTAATTTTTATATCACTATCAGAAGGACGAGCGGGCGAAGCCTGGCGACCTTCTAACAAAGTGATGCTGTTTCTCTCTCTCTCTATCTCTCTCTCTCTTCCCCCCTTCCTACTGTAATATAAAAGTGTCTTCTCTTAAAATTCAAGAAAATACCAGCATAAGCAGTATATAGTAATATTATTTTTAAAATTAAAACACTAGCACCCCGATATGTTTCGACCCTCTTTGTTGTCCATCCTCAGGGTGTAGTGTACATCAATATTTATATAAAACTTAGATTATGAATAGGTGATTTAAAACTGTATTGAATTCCTTTGATGTCTTGAATTTTGTGCTGTAGATGCGTAAGTTAGGTGAGGTGTTCTTTGTGAAACGGATATTAATATATACAGTAATGTAATATTCAGATCTTTGGAGCAGCTGTGTGTGTTCCTATTGTTGGTACGGTACTCTTTCTTCTCCCATGCTCTTCACTTTCTTCTTCTGTCCGTTACCCACAGTCTTTCGTATTTAAATTGTTGGTAAGGCAGTGAATGAAAAACACGGTGTATAGGGTAAACGCTGCATAACTATTAGTGACGCGATCCCAACGGCACAACTCATCGCAAATCCACGGAAAGAAAGAACGAAATATATTTATCTGAACACCAAACATAGTCCTTCTACATTATTAAGTATACAATTCATATTTAATTCAGCAAGCTCGCCTCATTGTGTGGTGTTTGTGTCTTGACTCGCAAGAGACTGCCCACTGCCCACCCGCCACCTTCTAGATTGTAGGCTGGACGAGGTGCCAGTCAACAAGACGGATTGCTTCCAGACTGCATCTGACCGGTCAGTCGACCGCGCGTTTCCTTCTTTACAGGGTGATTCGTTATGAAACCGAGTAATTATCGCATGACGGTAGTTTCAACTACAGTACGGCCAACGGATGTAATACTGGAAAGTACGCCAGGTATGACTTGCAATTCCACTTCCGTTCCTCTTTAAAGAAAGCAGCTTTTCCTCTCTGTGCTAAATCCCATCCCCTGAACTGTCTGTCGCTCAGTGGTCGTCACCTTGTCTCTACGCTGTTGTTGAGATAAGCAGTGTCGTACTATGCAGTGCATAGCAAAACCATTCAGTGTGAGCACAGTCTAACAACTCAACCAAGCCGACGGGTACGGGCAATTGCTGCAGAATGGCGGTGTGGCCCTCCCAAACTGCGACAACAATGGCAGCATTCTGGTCCTTACTGCAGGTTCTTGGAGCCGCTGTTTCTACTGTACTGTCTGTACGGCCACATTTATCTGGAGCTAAAAATCCACTGCTTGTGTCGTTGGTTTCTGCTTCTTCCCTTGGCTTCTCTTCAGTTTTGTCAGCGTGGCGTTCAAGTTTTCGAAAGAGGCTGCTTGGTAGCGACGAGGGAAGTATTTCTGGAACAAAGATCCTGTCATGAATCTTTATAGGGATTTTTCTTGTGACTTTTGTAAGCATGTTTCAAAATCTAGACATTCCAGTTTTATACATCGTGTGGTTGTGTTATGTGACAAAGGTATAGCACGTGTGTTGCACACCGGCAGTCGAGCCTCTGTCCTGTTTCTCTGCAGGTCTAGCAGATGAAAGATACTGTAGACCCCACATCTTGGGGGGGGGGAGAGATCTGTATTTAGATAAATACGTTGCCTTTTGTGCGCTATTCTATGTAGCGTAATGGGTTAAATTTAATAATTCTTGGAATGTCTGCTATTCTAGGTTATGGGGACAGGGGGTCTGTATAAGTCGTTGCAGACAACATTGACATTATTTGTGTATCAAAGAGAAATTTGGTCGGTCCCATTTTTAAATCGAAGGCATTATTGAGGAGTACAGGCGACTCCGCTTAGAGCCCAGTTTACAAATATTTACCTTCACACACACATTTATGAACATTGTCAGACACGGGACATACTGGGCTTGACACTACCGACAACATATTATCAAAAAAGTTATTTTCGTTAATTGTTAAATTACATCAAACTGCATTGTAATTGCTGCGTGATTTACGCTGTTCCCGTTTGTTGCAGGTAAGATAAACTCCGGCCAGTTTAAGGTATACCACATGTGAGGGAAGCGCAGGAAGAAAAGAAGCCCGGTCTTGGTTCAGGCCACAGACCACGAGATGATCCTCGCGGAAGGTGGAATGGCGCGGTCCGCGGGGGGCTGCTGGACTGCTATTGGTAGGAGCGAACTGCTACACACAGACTAAAAACATCAAACATTTCGTGTAGCGTGTATTGAGCTCGTGCACGGTACGAATGCTTTCAGGATGGGTAGTAGCAACCACGACATGAATTCGCCATAAAATCTCGCTCTTCGAGCTACATGGTATCACGGATGTTAGAATAACCGAGGACGTGTAAAATGTACGAAACCTTTTACTTCAATTTAATGCTATAGAGATCTCATTGTTGTGTCTCCCTGGCAACCCGTTCAATATATTGTTGACAGCGACATATATACATACAATACACATTTGTCACATCATTGGTTGTCCGTGACAACCCCAACGTTCAGCTCTATAAGAACAGTAAGAAAACACTGTGCCGGTGACGTAAATTGAAGTGAAATGGTATTAGCCTGATAGGATAACCAAGAAGATAGAAACATTACGAGAACACCCCGTAATTTTAGGTTCTACGTGCATTGCCTGTCTTGTTTAAGAAAATATGTAACGGTATATTTAACCTTTAGTTAACCCTTTGACTACCACAATGAGTCGACATTGTATGTACATGAGGAGTCGGTTCGTACCTCACAGAGAATAACGTGCTTCTTTTCTTATTTTTCGTATCGTTCAGTTTTCATGGATTTTTCTTGTTGAACTCCATGGATAATATGTCGCCTGCAGAATAAGGGGTTCTGGTCGCCGTTGGTCTAACGTAGTGTCACGACCTAAACTAGTTATGGCAGCAATTATACCACGTACCAAATTGCTTTCTAAAATTGAATGAGCAAATCTCTACATTTTGTCAACTTACTAATTTTAAACTATTTTGTAAGACCCAGTCACATTATGAATGCTAAGTTTTTGGGGGCTGGGGGCGCAATACAAATTTATAATAAACTTTTTTCTTACCAAATTATGATTATTTACAAAGCTAATGCTTGATATCATATTTACCCTCAAGAATATTTCTGATAATAACTGTAATTCTTATCATACTAATTTTTATAATTAACCTGCAGTTTCATTTGTCCTATTCGAACCTAAAAAAGTGAGCTTTCTTAAGCACGTTACTTGCAGCTCAGACGAACGTTCACATGTCACTTTTTGTACCGTTCTCACAGCGGTTACTTGAAACTGTGCTCGTGCGTGCGTTTTACGTTCTTTCTCAAAGAGTTTCAGCGGTAAAATTTTATGACTTTATCTTTGTTAGCGTCTTGTACTTTTATTTTAGGAGATTAATTCACTTTTCGAAGTTAGCTACGTTCCCACATTATGTTCATTACGCCAGTATATCCTTCATTTGTTTCCGTGAAATGCGTTTTAATGGGCTCTAGCAACGTCGCAGTTTTAATGACTTTCGAGGAACTTCGTAATCCATTTTTATGTATGTGCTTAATAAATTAAAATCTGATGTTGTAACGTCATATGTAGCGCTGTTAGCTTGGAAACATGAGTGCAAAAATGAAGGAGAGCAGGGATATCTGGCAGACTGGAGAAAAGTTGGACTGGGGCCAGCTGTAAAATGCAGGGTCACTGCTGAAAACAGGAGTGGCCCTTGTGATCGTCATAATCAATTGTGACATTATGATCAACATCAGGCCGTAAGTCAGCATAAAGACAGCCGGATAGTATAGTGTTAGTCGTTAATTTAAACTGATGTGATGACATATGAAATGCCTAGGTACACATTATGGTGTTAAGATTATTGTGGAGTGGAACCTTAATCTGTAGAATTACATAGCAGCTTTACAGTTCGGGTGTAGCATTGGTCGTAAAAAGATAAAAGAGATTCGACGATAAGATATTCATTCAATGTCTAATTTAATTCTGTATACCATCACTCATTCTGTAGGCTGTCTTGCGACAGGTCCATAACCTCTTCCAAAAGCGAGTGCTCAGCAGAGTGCGATCTAGTGCTTCCTCTTTCGATTTACAGATTCCTGTCTTTTCCTTAAGGTCATCCAGGAGCTGCCTGCTTCTTCTTTCTCTCCTTCCTGTCAGTTGTATCTTTGTCTCTATCTTTTCTTCAGTAACGTGTTTTAGAAAGCAGTTCCTACACAAGATGTGACTAATCCAGTTAACCTTCCTCCTCTTTTATTGTACATAGGGGTTTTTTTTTCCTGCTTGACTCTAAGTAATACTTCCTAATTTCTCACACGATCAGTCCAACTGATCACCATCCTTCTCCAGAACCACATTTCGAAACTCGCCATGTATTTCTGATCTATTTTCCGAAGTGTGCAATTTTCAGCACCACAGAAAGTTACGCTCCAAGTTTAGCACTTCATTAGCTTCTTCCTTAAAATCCAATCCAATTTGCTAGTGAAAAGATTCTTCTTCTTCTTCTTCTTGAAAGCTTTTTTTTTTTTGCCATGACAATTCTGGATTTAATTTTATGTGTACATCTTGCATCATTTGATATTATGCTATCCAAATAGTTTAAATATCCCACATTCTGCATTTGTTTTTGATGTTCCTTACAAAATTCGGAATATTCTTTGAGTTCTGTTTCTTCAGTGCTGAGTAACCACAGTGGAATGGCTGAGGATTCTCTGGCTTTGTGATGTTTGTGTTCGTCTTCGTAAATCTGTGTTTATGCAATTAGTCGTAGTTTCTGTAATCTTGTTCTTTCACAGCGACTGAATTCATTAACACTGTCTCGGGCTGTCAGCCGCGTCAGGTGGTTGAACGGCGAGAGACCAGCGTTTCGAGGACTGAGTTGGTTTTCGAAGCAAAGAATTATATTCGGTTTCCATATTTGAAGGAAAACTCAGTCCTTCTGTTGTCCTTTATACGGATAATATGATATTACCAGAAATGAACCCACTATATGGCGAGCCTAACATAATATTCACGTGCTGAATTGAACACCGCCGATGTGACTCTTCTCATGTCTCCAACGACTTTCCTTTCTTTTATCCGTGTCTTGCCAATGTAATGTTGGTGCTTTCAGCGTTTTGTACATTTAAAGGACGGCTGTCGTCTAGTCGTACTATCTGTAGTAACCGTGGCAAACTGGGTGTGATTCACCCAGTCACTCAGGGTCACGTGTCAGTCAAGGGCCAGTCAGCTGTTCTTCTCTGCAACCGAACAGGAGTATCGACCCTCGCGATCGCATTCTAGGCACGGCGCTGCCGTTCACATAGAGGGACGAATAATTAATTGACCGGCTCTTGGCTGAACATGGCTGCCCCTATATGTAAATTAGGCCTCAATCGGTTACTCGGTCACACTATGGGCGTTAAACGTTATGTAAGGCAGACAGTGATAGCCTATAATATGAAGTATTTTTTATAGGTTATAGGGCTATAAACTAGTAAAAGTGCTACATTTGGAGTACAGCTTTTTATGGTGCTGAAACTTGCACACTTCGGAAAGTATATCAGAAATACTCGGAAAGTTTTGAAATGTGGTGCTGGCGAAGGATGGAGAAGATGAGTTGGACCGATTATGTGAGAAGAGTAAAAGTGTTACAAAGAGCTAAGGAGGAGAGGAGTATCCTACAGACAACAAAAAGAAGGAAGGATAACTGGATTGTTCACATCTTGCGTAGGAACCGCCTTCTAAATCGCGTTATTGGAGGAAAGATAGAGGGATGAAGTGACGGGGATAGGAGGCAGAAGACGTAAGCAGCTACTGGATGGCCATAAGGAAAAGAGAGTATACAGTAAATTGAAAAAGGAAACAGTAGATGGCAATCTATGGAGAACTTGCTTTGGAAGAGGCTATGGACCTGTCTTAAGGCAGGCTACGGAATAAATGCGTTAATGACAAGACTTGGCTGTAGGCCTGCTCCGTACTGAGGTTATTATTTTGGTACTGACACAAACAGAGAAAGTAAGGTTATGAAATGTTAAGACTAAAGTATTTGTATTTTTATATCTGAAGAATTTGACAACCAGATCATTAACTTAATTGTCGGGTTTTTTTGGGGTGGGGGGGGGTGCGTAGTTTGAGGTACATTTGATATAACACAAGACGTCGTAGTACTTGCCTGCACTCCCGTTTCCGGGTGATATTTACCCTATCCAGTTCCCCAGCTTTTATTAAACACAATATAATTTGCGTTGCAAAACATTTACGTTGTTGAATAAAGAGAGACTAATCTTATGTTTATTGGACCGTGCATCATCTTGATAGTTGAATAAAGGGAGACCAACTTGATGTCACTTGCTTTATTATTTCATTATTTACTGCTCAACATGTTTCGGATGTTAATACATACGTCCTCAGGAGCTTGCGACCTGTTTGATGAGTTACTGCATGGGTTGTATGGTTCTGTAGGGATAGAGGTTGATACATTAGCGTACTTATTTAATGGCGAGTGTTTAGTCGTGACGTGCGTGGTTGTTTGAGAAAGCGTGTTTCTGTAAATGTTGGTTGGTGCGGTATCTTATGGTTATTGAGTTTTCTTTGTGTGTGGTATGGTTTTGATAATTTTTCCTGCACATATTCTGATGTCTTATATATGAGCTTACACATACCTGGTTCGATGTGTGTTGGTGTTGCGTTGCGGTGGTGTGGTATCCGTATGCAGGCTGAAGCACTACTGGTCTGTTCAAGTGGAATGTGGGTTAACGTATGGCAAGAGTAAGTTTGGGTTATTTAGGAGTTTGAGTAGGGTCATAGTGCTATTCATTTGGCCGTATTCGTGTTGGTTTTGTAGAATGTGTAGGGCGTATGCTGATTGGGGATTGTTGTATCTAATATATCGTATGTGTTCTTGGAACCGTATGTTCAGGCTGCGGCTAGTCTGGCCTACATACAACAGATTACACGTGTTACATGTCAGTTGGTAGATTCTCCATTTACTGTGGGGCGGGGTGTGGTTGTCTCTGGGCGGTTTAATCAGTTTAGCTATGGTGTTGTGGCATTGAACAGACCAGTAGTGCTTCAGCCTGCATACGGATACCACACCACCACAACGCAACACCAACACACATCGAACCAGGTATGTGTAAGCTCATATATAAGACATCAGAATATGTGCAGGAAA
>Ga0131853_10013235_pt1 | contig 15124 bp, 5 predicted proteins | sample TergutLab28metaG_FD_92764 | JGI IMG/M metagenome (GOLD analysis project Ga0131853, IMG submission 92764) | Labiotermes labralis P1 segment gut microbial communities from Petit-Saut dam, French Guiana - Lab288 P1 (version 2) (version 2) | ecosystem: Host-associated > Arthropoda: Insects >...
ATTACATTACGTTGGCACTTGGCTGTTTATTTGAAACCATGAACTGTATTCATGTTTTTGTATAATAGTTGTCTGTAAATACCTGGCTTTTGGATGTTCTAAATAAGAGAATGAAAGCAAAAAAGTGGCCACGTGGTCTAAAGCGTGGGTCTGCGGTCTCTCGCTTTCTGGGAATGTGTGTTCGAATCCCCCGGGGGCATGGATGTTTGTGTCTTGTGAGTGTTGTGTGTTGTAAGGTAGCGGTCTTTGCGAAGCGCTGATCACTAATCCAGGGAGTCCTACCGACTGTAGGGCGTCGTTGTGTGTGATCTAGAAACCTTAAATAGGAGGATCCATGGCCCGTGTTGTGCCGCAGCGCGACAGGAAACGAAAGAACTATTCTTTCACCACTTAGAGCATAAATTCACGTATAAAGTTTTCCACACCCTCTCATACTTAATCAGTTCTAATCAGTTCATTAGTATCTAAGTTCTGCAGTAGGTGAAGATTTTTGTTGGTTAGGATGTGGCGTAGTTTGGTAAGTTAGACCCATTGATTTGGATGACTACGTTGCGTCCAGCTTCATCTGTCTTGAATGTGGAAGCCAAATATTACCGCGAAGCATTATTACATACTTACTGACTCCACAACACAGGGTCATCGAAAAAGATGGACGGGATTTGAAACCGCTGTAACTTAAAAAAGTACTACACGGATTTACACGTTTGGCATCTTAAAATGTTCAGAAAAGTTTATAGTTTTAGACTTACCTTAGTACATTTCAATATGTGCACCGTTTGTAGCTCTGGAGACGTCCAAACGAAATTCTATCTCCTGCCACGTTTTCTGAATCATGTTTCGTGTTACAGTTTCAATGGCTGATGTGATCCTTTCTTGCAGGTGCTGCATATTCCTTATCTTCTCAGCATAAACAATATTCTTAATGTACCCCCTACAGGAAAAAATCAAGTGGAGAGGGATCTGTTCCAAAGTCACCCCCTCCACAGCACGTGCACATGACTCACCACCGGCGTGAACATCGCCGCAGCGTCTCAAGGTTACCCACTTACGGTTCCCGTGTCAATGACGAGCGCCTCCGCTGTTTAAACTTTTGTGAACATTTTAAGACGCCAAACGTGTAAATCCGCCCAGTATAGCGGTTTCAAATCCCGTTCATCTTTTTCGATGTCCATGCTTGTAACTGTAACACGAGACATGAATCAGAAAACGGGACAGGAGGTAGAATTTCGTTTGGACGTCTCCAGAGCTACAAACGTTGCACATATTGAAATTTACTAAGGTAAGTCTAAAACTTTAAACTTTTCTGAACATTTTAAGACGCCAAACGTGTAAATCCGTCTAGTACTTTTTACGTTATAGCTGTTTCAAATCCCCTCCATCTTTTTCGATGACCCTGTATAATGTACTGTCTGTCACACTGTGGCTGGACTTCCACTAAATTTTGTCTAAGACAAATACTACGGGTAAGGGTTCCCATAATGTTTAACTCGGTAGGTTTACGCTGCCACCAATTAGATCACTCATCTAATAACAAGAACTCAAAGACAAGACAGCAAAATCATCTAGCTATTACTATATATTCTAATTTACTACGTTCAAATATTTACAGTGGGAGTTACTAGTTAAAAATCACAAACAATTTCGTAGTTACCAAAAAGTTATCTTGCACGTACACAAAGTACACAAACTTTAGAATATTTAAGTCTGGATTAAGTCCGAATTTAAGCAACTCAATTAAATTGGATTTTCAATAAAACCAGCATGACTTACCTTGTAATATCAGACGACAGAAGAACATTGCGAATTTTTCAACCAAGTTATAACACTGTTTAGTCTGAAATCTTCTTCAGTAAGTGAGGATACGTAACTGCCGACGACCAACGTGAGCATGCGTATACGTTGCGCATGAGGTGACTTACCGGTCCGTTCTGTGTTATAGAGTGGCAAAGTATTTAGTCAGGCATTCCATTACTCTTAAGTTTAGCGAACTGTCACGTCGCTCTTAGGTGTAGTAATGTCTCTAAGTACAATGAAGTGCTGAAGTATTGCTGAATTTATAAAAGTGAGTGTCGCTTCCTGTATGTAATGTAACAAACAAGTTCATGTACGAAAGTTTCTAATCTAAGTTACAAATTTCAAACCCTAAATTATTACTTTAAACGTAACATACATTACATCAATAATCCAGACAAACGCAGTATGAATTAGTTTACATAAAAATCCGACTACTTCACTTATATATGTTAACACCATTTTATTCACATTGAAACACTCCTACATGTTTCAGCTCTAAAAGGGCCATGCTTAGGGAGTACTGATACATTTCATGAGCTGCCGAAATTTATCAGAATTCCCTGAGGATGGCCCCTTTAGGGCTGAAACTTGTAGGATTCTTTCAATGTGAACAAAATGGTGTTAACACACATTAAGTGCGTTAGTCTGATTATTATGTAAAATAGTGTCATCGATGCACGGATGTGGGCTGGATACACCTGAATTCTCATTTGTAATTATTTTTATTACCTTTGTACCTTGGTGATGTAACCACCAGGAGCTACAAATACGTAACACACAGACATAACATTGAGACGTACCGTAAATATTCCTGTTTCTCGAATTGCAAGTGGCCTCTGTCGGTTTCTCTGTAACGCTCAGTTCGTACCTGAAACTTCTTTATATGTACCACGAAGCTAGAACATGTTAACAGTAAGGCCAGGGGAACATTCCACTGGACAAACACAAAACATTGCACATTATACTAGTTAAATGTGGAAAATTTCCTACAAACTAAGGGTAAATATGTTTACCACCTGCCTTAAATTCAAATGCTCTGATACCAGCAATAAATGAGTATGTCCTTGAACAGAATTAATCAGTTGGGCCTAACAATGAAGACAGAATATTTTTACGGTACAGCTGGAATTAAATTTTTATCCTCGTTTACATCTCAGAAATAAATACAAACAGGCTTATGGGATGACAATGCATCGTGACTGACCATTTTCAACTTTCTGAATAGATGACCAATTATCACAAACGTTATCATGATCATTATTCCACTGGAGTGTAGCGCAATATATTCGTTCTAGTTTCCTAAATCAGTCTTAACAACATGGCTGACGCGAGACGTAAGACGACAGCGAGAGTTGTGCCAAAAATGTTCAGGCCATGATAAGACGTAAGCGTATGATAATAGCTCTGTATAATTGAGCAACTTTTGATGAGGTAATATTCTTTTTTAAAACACAGAATAACAAAATGGTGGCTGTGCAAATATTTTTGAGCTTTATTCTGACAACTACAATTAATAAATATTGAAGCTAAACAACTGAAGTTCGGTACGGAAGAGATCATAAGCGTGTCTCCACATTAAATGACTTTCCCATTCAACTTTGGTTTAAACTCAGAAGTGTCAATTCAGTACGAATACACATATGATATTTCAGATAGGCTATTTACTGTGCAGCTGCTTCGAATTTACCTGCAATTTGTATGGTGGCGTTCATTCTCGAAGGACAAGGGTAGTTTCCCAGCCGGAGGTTGAAGTTATTTTTCAGGGGTTTTCAACATTCGATATCCAACACGGAGCTGCTAAAGTGATTTACCGGTCACGCATAACCTACTTTCCAAATTATACATGACAGCTTTGATCACCTACACATTTCAAGGGGCATGTTCTGTCCTTCGCCTGCTCTAAGAATCCGTCCCTTTGCTAAGGAAATCCGTTTTATTGGCATTCACGAAGTCTCCAATCCAAAGATATATAGGCTGTCACACGAGAGTGTTCATTAGGCACCATTAGCACAATTGTTGCTGAAACTCGGGTTTTTTTTTTCCTCAGTTCCGGGCAACCAATAGAAATTAAACACTGGCACAAATTATAGTGAGTTTTGGCTCACGAGAACTTCAGATCAGTTGTTTCTAAATTATACCAGAGACTAATATTTACAGAACGTTGTTTCGTATCACTTACGACTACATTATCCGAGGTTACGATACATAGAGAGACTGCGTAGTCGGTATAGCGATTCTGTACAAACTAGACCTTCCGGGTATCGATCCCGATGGGGGCGATGTTTTTCGTACCCGTCCAAATCAACCATGAGGCACAACCAGCCTCCTGTACAATGGGTACCTAAAGCAGCAGGGGCGTAGCGTTGACCACCCACCCACAACTAACGCCGCGGTTAAAGGAAATAGTAGAGCTATACCTCTACTCCCCTTCTGGGATTTCATGGCCTGTTATATGGCAAACTTCACCTCACTTACAGTAAGTACAGAACTCTTCGGAAATGTCATACGTGAAAGATATAGGGTAGCATTGCAAATTATGAATTTATATATGTGACAGCGATTATTGCTGAATATTTACTTCGAAAGAAATAACTGTTCTCTAACAATTCATCATAAATAATTACTGAACTGAAATCAGTGACACAGACAGCTGAAACAGTGGAAAGTGAACCAATGCTAAGTGATGACCTGAGTTTTATCAATAATGAGACTTTTAAATCTAATTACTCTGTGAGTGTAAATGTCTATCTAAATAACCCATCAAAGTCATGATTGTGTACTCAACAAAATACACAAGTTATCAATCAAAACTATTATTTATTTCTTAGCTTCAACATGTTTCAGCCTATATCGACATTTACAGGGAAACTACTTTGAATGTTAGACAGAGGTACGCAAGTTTTTATGTTAGTACCGAGCACCTTAGAAATGTGATCTTCTATACTGTAATTACGTGCACATTTACTCATAGGTCTAGAAGTTTACCTGAACCCTCACAGAATGCTTTATATGAATCGAGTTCGTTTGGATGAAGTATTTTGTGTTATATTATGTAATATAATTGGACTCATTATATTTTAGTTGTATATACAGCATCGCGTAAAGCGTTCTCTTAATTCTTGTCTGGCGCACCGCGTAGTGCACAAAGTACCCATTCGTCTCTACCGTAGCAAATGTTTGATTTAAATTACTGTGAAGACAGGTTGTGTACTTTTAGTTACATTATCAGTTATTTTTATGCTACACATTAAAAATTCATTATTACAAACTATGCAATAGAATTCTAAATAAATGCACCTCAATACGCATAAAATTCGCAAATAGCGAGAAGAAATACGCGCAGAAAAAATTATGAAATGACACAAAATGCTCGAGTGCAATAAGAAATGCTGTTTTTGTGTTAGGGAATATAAACGTGACAATGATTCGAACTTGTTGAATTCAAGTAGTCAAACTTAATGCACAGTGCGCTGATTAGGGTTTTTTTTCCGGTGGAGGACTGGCCTTACTGGATGTTGTTACGTGGCGAGGGGTGGGTGCTTGTTTGCTTGAAAAATCAGTGTGACAAGGTTAGCAGTACTTAAGGCAGCGGAAAGAAGGGCTAAGCCATACATGACGATGCATAAGTGACTCGCTCCTAGCCTACCTTGAAATTCCACCGGCCAAAAACTGTGCACGGCACTATAATGTTATGCAGACTTCGTGCATCAGACAGGTGATCGTCATAAAAATAGAATAATGCGAAACCAATAATAATCCGTGTTGTTTTTTTTATTACTATAGAATTCCAAATATTTTTCCAGAACTAATGCGCTAATAGGTAAGTTGCCACGGTCTGGAGGTCTAGCGGTAGATTCTTGGGACAGATACCAAAATTTTCACGTTGCCACTACCGACAAAGTAATTGTAGTTAGTTTCTGCAGCACTCTTAGAATGTTTGTTGTGGGAGGCAAAGAACTTTCATATTTTGATTGTTCTCAGAAATACATGAATCTTGACGAACGTACAGAAAGCCTGTCTGTAGCATTTTATTAAAGATTTGTGACATTCACGAAGAAGTAGAATTGTGGACTTGTATGAAGTGAATTTTATTGTGAACCAATGTGGCTGAAAATCAGAATTGGTCAACAAATTTAAATACGCCTCATATATCGAACTTAAAAAGCATCTGATCAAATATAAGGGCGCTAATACGCCGCCACTGACAGACGGGTACATGATTCACCCTAAAAAGAGCTTCCATTTTTTCACATTTCGAAGAAGATCTAAAATGTTTGATCTTTTGTAACACTTTATACGAAATGGAATATGAAAGCAGTGACTTTCTTAGAGCAGGCTACATTTTGGCGTAGGCTACATGCGTTGAAATACGAAGCAGTTTAACTCTTTTACATAAGTTGGTAGCTCTTTCTCGCAACAATTCAGATGCTAGTAACTACTGTGACAGCACTTATTTTAAATGCCTCCACCTCTAATGGATTTGTAACGGTTTTCAGCACCTTGCCTCTTCAGCAGCCTCTCGCAATGCATTCCACATAACACGACACACAATGTGATGAAGAACGGCTTGTGTTGGTTGGTTGCCTGCACGACTGTGCACTCTGTCATGTAGCTTCATATCCCACTCACTGCACCAACCGCCAAAAACCACTCGAGGTTGCAAAAACGTGGATTCTGGCAAAAACCTGCAGCAGTTTTGGACGCACTTCCTCCCTCCGTCCTTTCTTAGAGATTATGGTATCACTTTGAAAACTGATGCGTTGTCGCCAAAATGCCGGTGAATTTATTGTAGACTACAGGAACTAATATTATATATTATATATAACTAATATAAGCGGTAATATTCCAAAAGGATTGTGAAACAAAAGATGACAATGATCAGCGAAGAAAACACTGCAGAAGAAATAACAGTGTATACTTTATCAAGTACACATATACGCACATACACATGCATCACATTCCCGTCTCTTTGCTGACGGTATCCTAATACAGAATATCCGTCAAGATACAAATTTTACCCCGTTGTGTAGAGAAGCCACGGTGGTTGGCGTGATGTAACACAATATCACGAAAGATTAAGATTTTCTAGGAAGTATCTAAGGTGTATATGAACATTTCGGAAATACCAGATGCATCTACTTTCAGGGTGCAACAGTGGATGTGGAAGTAGTATGTACCTCAGAAAAAATGGCATTTACCGGAATAAACGGCATCACATCCCACGAGGCCGCATTCGTAATACGTTTTACTATGCGTAATATGATGTCTGTGGAGTAGCAAACTTCGTACAATATACCTGGAATTGTAAATTCAAAGAAAATATAACATAAACTGCAAGAAGAAACGTACTTCGAAAGAATCTGCGTTCGAAATATGAAAGAAACATAAAAAGAGAAATAAAAGAATAAAGATTAGGCACATAATCAAGGCAAATGCTTTGTGTGAAGTACGGTCGCGTATTTTGGTAGTCAGGCATGAATGTCTCGGAAAAACCTGCTGCCTCCCTTTTTAGGGTACAAGTTATATGAGTTATCTACCAGACGAGCGTAACATTAAGAATCACCGTCTGAAGGACCTCAGATCTATGCCAGATTTTGGGTTTTGCGACGGTGTAGCTGACTTCAACCTCAAATCTTACGAAGAAATAACTTTTTTTACTTCATTTTCCTTCCTTTATTCGGCACTTTCTTTTTCCCCTCCTCTATACTTTCTCTATTTCTATCTCTTTTTCTCTGTACTTCATGCTTGGTACATTTGTAAACAAGACAAATATCAGCAGTCAGAACAAACGGCCTCACATCACCGACCACTCAGCTTCCTGCTTACGAACAATCTTGACAGATTCCATTGCCATTCCGCAATCGCATTCTTTGCGTCCTGAATCGCGGTGTGTTTAGGACTGTAGGCTTTTTGTGTCTGAGTTATATAGGATGTACGTGCCCTTGACAAGAACCTCCCGACCCGCTGTCCCCTTCTTAATGATAACGACCGTCTTAAGACTCATTATAACCAAGTTTGCCACTTGACTCCACCATGTTGAGCAGACAGCAAAACACGGACCACTTTGCGCGTCTAATAAAGAAGAACACCCGAAACTGAAGAGGCATCTACTCCAGGAAGCAGAAGTTTAGCGCATCTGACTTAACAGGGAATACAAGAGTGAACACTGTATCTTCAACAGGAAAGCTGCGAAAACAGAAACCTTCATTTAAAACAATTCAAGAAGGATGTCTGTTTATTCAGCCACTTCATACCCCAGATTCCTTGTGTAATTTCCACGTTACCCATACAGTATCTCGCTTACAAGCAACTGGTTGTATAATCTTAGAATACACATGCACACACAAACACACACACATATATTACAGAAGCTCCATGCCCGTACAGTAGCAATTAGCATGTGACGTGCTTCTACGTGATTTAAAATAAGCATAAGACTTTAATGAAAGTGTACGTGCTTCTCCATCCGCGCTGTTGTTTCAGAAATTAAACCTGCTTGACTTTCAAAAGTATACACATATGCAGCAAGGTTGGTGGTGTTCGCAATAAATAAAATAGGCTTGGGTGTTTAATTATGTCTTTATCGTGAAGTATATATTTATGTTGTGGTTAAACCGTAATAAGGACTGTCTTGGAGAGCAGGTGGGTATCTTTTATGGAATTTCAAAAACTTCCAAAACTTCTATCATGAAGAAAAAATTCTCGACGTCTGTATAAAATTTAAGAAACAATCAAGTCCAAAAATAATTTATTTGTTTTAAACAGTTTTTTCCTAGTTTTAATAATGCAGATGTATGAACAGAAGAATATTAGCCATTGAAAATAAGAGATCCAAGAAGATTTTTAACATATTTACGCAACATAACTAAAAATTATATATTCATTTCTGTGTTAAGTACGATACATTCCACTTGCTTTTGCGATTACCGCAATTATCTATCAATTAAACAATTTTCCGCTTTCCAACCTATCACAAATTTATTTGGAAAATAACGACAGATTAGATTTCCTCAGTCAAAAACTCTTATGATTTTGTTTAGTTAAAAGACAAAGAATTATGCCAGAAATGTCCGCCAGGGTATTCCCAGCGGTCCGTGAAAGAAAATAAGCTGAAGAACTGTCAATCTTTATTCAATATGTTTGATGAAATATCTAATACTCTTGTAGGCAAATATCACAAAGTACGCCCACAATAAAATATTAGGTCTATGCTGTAATAGAAACTAAATAAAACACAGAATTTTACTCAAGAAAGATACTAACCCCAATTTACTGTAGCCCCATATTTATGTTTCTGACCCTGAAGTAACTTCTCAGGCACTAAACAGAATTTTATGAAACTTACTAAACACATCACTAAATCCAGATATTTTACTAGTAATATTGGTGCTTGTTATTCCTACGAAAACATTCGACATTTTCAAGAGAAACGTAGAAAATTTCCATCTGTAGCTACGATTTCGTGCGAAAACTCCTCCACTGATCCGCTCTACAAATGGTCCTACAGGGGTACAATAAAATCACATTTTCAATGAATATGCACGCGGTTAATTTAAGGAACTTTTGAAACACACACTGATACAACATGCTATGCTAATACTAAGAGATAAAGTTGTATCGGCAACAGTGGATGCTGTAATACTGACCACAGTGCAGGTAGCACCCACCTCCTTCGTAAGGACAAACGGCTTTCCGCAATCACTACCACCTGGCGTTCATATAGATAATCAAAGACAGAGTTCCTGGTGGTGAGAGAATAACGACAGAAATTCATCATCCAGGCTGTTGTGGCTACCCTATATGCAGATTATGAGAAAGAAAGACAACAGTGCGACACACAGACGAGAACACACAATGAGCCTGCCAGTAGTTCAAGGCAAAAATGTCCACATCTCGGACAAATAAATACTCTTACTGTTGCTGCCTTGAAAGTTTAAATTCAACAATAAAGTCACGTTTATATATACAATATTGGTCGCATTTTGCGGCAGACGTTCAAGCAGATTGTAACAAAATATCTCACAGAAAGTGGTCCAGTAAATATTTTACAGAACTGCTGCACAAGTATGCATTTTAGGTGCAGTGGAAGAGAAATTTGGGTTTTCTCTTTCACCATTGCTACAATACAGTATAACGACAAACTGAAGAGTGGAGGTACACTTCGACGCTTTCTTAGCCTCAAACTAGGTAAAGGTAAACGTAAATGGTCAACTCTGACTCACTGCCTTTTAATCTAGGGGTAAGCACCACTGTTATTAATTGGATACAAGAATGTATAGGCCTCAGAGACGGGGTGGATCCTTTGAAGACAAAAATTTCTTGCCCCTCCGCGGTATCCAAACCCGATTCCTCAGTTGTCCATCCTGCAGCCTCACTACTATAGCGAGTGTGCTGTCTCAGCTATATTATGTGCGTTTACGACAATTAAGTATTTGGAATTTTGCACTTAATTGCTCAGATTTTTATACTTCACTTTTTCTGCCATGTTGGGAACGTTGAAAGCAATGAGAAACAGTAACAGTGTAACAAGTTAACAAGATGTTTGACGTAAACGAGTGGATTATTCAAAAACCTACGGATGGTCGACACAGACGGCATAAGGCTGGAACAAAACCATGCTATCAGCGCCAGTCTTTGACTAGTGACAAAACACTGGGGAAGAAACCAAGGAACTGAATTCAGGGCCCAGCTGGCCAGACTTCTCCCTCTTCTCTTAGGGATAATTATATATTTTCCAGTAATTTATGTGAAGTCGCTTTAGCAGAACACGTGGGCTCATGGGTAATTCGTCATCACAGGAGAATTCTTCATTTCCCCTGAGAAGGGTGTCTGTCATCGGAATGAGGGAGTGAGTGGCTGATCCGAGAGCCAGAAATACAAGGGTAGTAAGGAACAGAGAGCAATAAGAAAAGGAAGGACAGGGAGACGTAAAGAAAGCAAGAAAGAATACGATCTTTTAAAGCAAAAGAGAGGTAGAGAGCAAGAGAAACAAACGCGGTACAAAGCAAGGAATAAATAAAGAGAGCTGGAAAGCCGTAAAAAATGGAACTGGGAAATAAATAAGGCGAAAAAGCACAGAATGAAATTAAGGAAGAGAGAGGATAACAAGGAAACCAGATATGGAAACCAAAATAGCTTATGAGTTAAAGAACAAGAGAACAGGCAGAGAAGAAGGAATTTAAAAAGGGGGAAGAAAGTAATGATAAAAACATAGGTCATTAAAACTGTCGTCTTCTTAGACAAGATGCCGTCTAGCAACTCTGCATAATCAACGCCCTGAGAAGCTCAAATGTGGATATAAGTTACGCAATTCTGAAGCGACAGTACCACAGGGGGCTACAAAAACGCCTGAGTAGTTCCAATTCAGAATTCAACTGCACATCGTCTATATATATGTGTCTAGAATTTGGTTTTGTCAGCAGAAGGTAAGTAGACCTCCAGCGATGGAGAATAACCTCCTGTTGAACCGAAACCAGTGGGTGCCTCCCCGCAATTTCAGCTGAGGAAAGAAAGAAATTCACGATGTATTCTTTTCGGAATAGGAAAAGATGGACAGTCAAGATGCCGAGTAATTTAAGTGTAATATACCGTCGCCAGGAACAGTTGTTGTTTAGAGACGTTTCTAATTTTAAATCTCCATGCCATACATCTGCCCATTCCTGCATAAATCGGAAGCTTGTCTTCAAATGATCAGTCGAAATTTAGTGTGGAGAAGATCAGTGGTTAAACCCACAGCGACGGTTCCACAGACGAACCACAATAAAAATGCGAGTAAACTGATTCACATCAAGCGGCTTTAATTTCCTCTCTCCCTTTCTCCCACAAATGAAAAGATGGAGCAAAAGGGGTGTATTTGTGCACAAATAATCGAATTCTGCTGTAACACACTCACACAATTTAAAGACTGGCATGAGGAGGACACCTGGTGTCATGGGAAGAGCTTTTTCACAATTTGATTTAGACACATTCAATTACCTTCGTCCTCCACCCTTGCGAACGGAAATGTGGCTGGAGGAACAAATCAGGAGCGCTGCTGTCTGTATCAGTGAGCACTGTCACACACCCACATTTAAAATAGAAATTAAACACAGGAGGCCAACACACTGAACACACAGCAACATACATAAGCACTTGTGCAAAATCACATCTGTTCAGTAACCAGCAGTCTCTTACCAAAGTAAGCTAAGTTACAGTTTAGAACGTTTAAAAACCTTTTACGAACGTCAATGCCAAGCAACTAGCATACCTGCTTCTTATTATGGAAGTCCCAGATTAGGTACTGATCTTTGTCCCAGCTATCCTGAATATTATTCCTCATTCCTTGCATATTTTATGCAAGTAACAACACATCAATATCGCTTTCGTTTATACATTTAAAATATATTTTATTTCGAAGTACTACACAGTTGAAAACGATGATGTATGTATGTATTTATTTGAGTTCCAATAGATAAAGGACAAGCGTGTCCGACCGTCTGTCAACATTTGAACGATACAAGGTGTACAAACACTTAACCACGGCAACACAAGTTTCGTAACCGAAAGTGGAATCCCGTGTCTTTTATTTCTTGTGTTGTATTTCGCAGCTATCGTCTGAATGATTCCTTTCTCTCCCTCCGCACATACAAACAGACACACAAACTGAAAGTTCTAGCACTCAGTCACTGTCACTTCAGTTTAACTCGAAGGGCCGTCTTTCTCTGTACTCATCTTTAATTTCATTTGGACTAAATACCAGTACTTATTTTCTCGCATATAAGAAAAGCTTCGTTTGAATTTTCCAGTATGGTATACATCTCGACATACTTAAAAATGTAATTTCATCTGCTTGGAATTGACAAAAAAAAAAACAGCGAGACGGAATGAAATACGCCATCGACATAACAGGCAAGGCATTTCTGGAGGCGACGCCGCGTTGTTTCGTGGAGAGGTACACACATTTAGGAGAAAATTCCTCTATCCATATTCAGAAAAGAAGAGTTTCCTTCTACCTTCCAAATGGATGTCACTCTCAGAAGACTGTAATCTTGACACTCAAAAGAGTAAGAACCTCAAATTTCACTTCACACTTCCTCCATAGTCAGAACCATCGTTCCTGTAAGCATTTAGTTCGAAAAGTATCTTTAAGTAAAGGAAAACGAACAAGAATTACGTCATGGAAAAAATGCACAGGATATAACGGTGAGAGATCAAATAATTAGCGTCGAAGGGAATCGAGATGAGCAGTCAGAAGTACGATTCGGACCCTCGTTGCCAACCTAAAGAGAAATACGCATTTGTAACCACGACATTTTCGACAGGACGATTCTTGCATGATACTATCTGGAACGTCGTCAGAAACTTAGTTCACAGCAGCGCACAGCATTGGACTGGGACTTGCAGCACGTTCGGACACTCAGTTGTTAATCGCCGGCAGGACGAGTGTAATCTGCAGCTCTCGAGGACTTTCTGCTATGGACAGATCCATTATAAATCGTCCCAACTCGAGAGACGGCCCCTCCCGCCACGCCTATTACAAGAGTATACCTAGATTTCAGATAAACCACCCAATCGCCGTTTCTCTTCGTTTTTCTTTCTAAAAGACCCCGAGTTCAGTTCCTTGTTACAGCCCACGTACGTGATTTAAGTTGTATTTAAAAGCGAACGTTGCCCTACTTTGTTGCCTTAACTTTGAGACACGAACGACACGGCATTTTAAATGAGTGAATTTCCTTATGTGACTGGCGTGATTCTCACAATAAATACCAATTACTTCCCTGAATAATAGTAACCCTTTGGTACTGACATTGTAGACTGAATTTTCTGTGAGGTAGGCACGAAATGTCTGCAATTTAGCTTGATTCCGACAAAGTAGTGGTTACATCGATCATGGGTTTCCCCACTTCTAATGTAAGTTAAACGCAGTGTTGGCAATCAAATTAGATGTTTTACTACCTGCTTCTCATGCAACACTCTCAAAACCAAGTTTACAATTTTTACCCCCACGTAGCCCCTTCAACGTTATAAAACTTAAGCCCCAATAAATTTAAAAATTCAACACAATTCAAAATTCAACCCACATATTCTGCTTCTTTTCTTACTGAATATTAAAACAATCTACTTATTAATTTACCTTCTTCACTTCCTGACGCCGCAGTTTGTCCCCAGCGTACCTTTACCAGAGAAACAAGCGGACACTGCACGGGAAATTCGAAACCGTAAGTTTGTTACCTCTCTTCTCCCCTCTCCCAATAAACATAGTGTTTTTTAAGACATTCCCTATTACTTCCCTCTCTTCAGTCAGTCAGTCAGAAATTGCTAAGCGTTTAGCAGGTTACAATACGGTATTACATGATTCTTATACATTCCCCAGTCTTGCAATATATCACGCTTAACTATACCTGTTATTGCCACAGAGTCATCTTTCCAAATTCCGAAATTTTAAATCAATCAGAAAATCAGAATTCGGCCGCCTTTGTCTTATGTTTCAACTTCCATAATATTTTTTTTATTTCATGGCTTCAAGGTGCTGAAGAATATCATAATATTCTTGCAATTGTTGTTCAGTATTCAGGGGAAATATTCCTACTGCGACAGCATCACGAAGCAAAATCAATGGGATGTCGACTATCGGATTTTGTGACAATGAAGATACAATTTCTGGTTCCACGAGAGCTGGGAATTACTGTAACGGCTGAATAAGTATTGTTCACTAAAAAAAAAGGCGGCACTTTAACGTAGTATTTTAATTTACGCCACTCATATTTTGTTGCAGATCCGTGCACTAGGTTCTTCCGGTTCTATGTACTTACGCAGGCCTCTAAATTAAAGCAAAACACATTGACGGAATCCACACTAACAACTCGTAGAACAGTACGTAACTGTTCTGAATGAAGGCATCACGATGTGTTTGAAAATCAATAAGTATTACACAAACGTACGTCAGCACAATCTATTTATTCTATAGTATGGCTACATGTTTCGACTAGATGTTAGTCATCTTCAGGCCCCTAAACTTACTTTACCAGATGCTTTGTCCACTTTGGGTACCCATAGTGTTTACATTCACATTCACAGTGTGGAACAAGACCAACCACAAGGGATGAAAAACAGAGTAACAACGAAATACACGTATCGACAAAAAAACCTCAAGGAAAACTCCACCCAACATCACCGCGCAAACACTCCAAACTGTAATGTGACAAAGGCATCCCACAGTTGAACGTACAGTGAACACCAGCGCACTATATAGGAAGGAGTTTTATGCTGTAGTGGTTTCATGCTTAAACACAGCCTACAAATAACAATAACTCTGTAGATATTAACTTTTCTAAAAGCTCTAGCAAATAAG